>Ga0105055_10000737_pt1 | contig 52893 bp, 71 predicted proteins | sample BON03_FD_78090 | JGI IMG/M metagenome (GOLD analysis project Ga0105055, IMG submission 78090) | Freshwater microbial communities from Lake Bonney liftoff mats and glacier meltwater in Antarctica - BON-03 | ecosystem: Environmental > Aquatic > Freshwater > Ice > Glacier meltwater | place: Lake... | reverse complement strand
GACATCATGGCCACGAAGGCCGAGGCCGCCGGGGCTGCCAGAAGAAAGGCCGTGGCCGCCGAGGCAGCCATGAGAAAAGCTTCAGGGGTCAAGCTCATTGAGTGGGAATCCGACATCATGGCCGCGAAGGCTGCGAAGGCAGGGGCCGTCGCGGCTGCCAAAAGAAAGGCCGATGCCGCCGAGGCTGCCATGAGAAAAGCTTCAGGGGTCAAGCTCATTGAGTGGGAATCCGACATCATGGCCGCGAAGGCTGCGAAGGCCGGGGCCGTCGCGGCTGCCAAAAGAAAGGCCGATGCCGCCGAGGCTGACAGGAGAGAAGCTTCAGAGGCCAAGATCACCGAGTGGGAATCCGACTATATGGCTACGAAGGCCAGGAAAACTACCGCCGAATCCCGTCGCCAGATTATGACCGCCCGTCGAGAACAAAAATTGGACGACAACGCTGCGAGTGAACGCCGGCGTCGCCGGGAAAGCGCCAAGGATTCGATCAACCCCGCGGAACAAGAGCATGCGCGGAAGCGGCGGGCGTCGGCCCCGCCCCCACCGCAAACCATAACGTCGTACGAGGTGGGAACGCGGGCCGAAGCGGCCAATGCCAAAAAGGTGTTTGATCAGGCCCTCCAGAAAAACCGCGAAGAGCATTGGAGCGAGGAAACCTGGCTCGATTGGATCGACCGCAACACGCGCAAGCTCGGGTTTGATGCGAAGAAGTATATGTCACCAAAGGAAAAAGCGGCCCTGCGGAAAAGTCGGCGGGACCTCGAGAATTCGGTGAAGGATCGAGTTGCGGCGGTCCAGGCAGGGCTGTTGGATGTGCGCGACACATTTACCTCGGGCGAAGTCGCCGCCATGTTTCAGCCATGGAAGCAGAGCGAGTTTGTGCGGGACGACAACATCTTGCGCACTAGATCTAGAACGTTGCGTGGCAGCGACCGGCCGGAAGTCGCCTTGTCAAATTGGCAATCGTAATCAAATAAAAAAAAGACCATTGTATTCCAAACATGCGGCGGCGTGGAAAAATGCGCAGCTTCCCTGGTTGATCATCTCATTGGGTACACCACACTTCCGCCCCCGATGTGCGAACCACCCACTCCTCGACACAGTCCACCTCAATCACATGACGAAGATAAATGTGTTTTGTTTTGTTCAACACGCTGGCAATCTCAGAAAAAAACGAGTCCTGACGAATTCCATCGAGGTTCTCGAGGCTTAGGCAGTTGTGCCATTTCCGAACACTACGTGATGGAATGCACAATACCCCCACTTTGGGCATCTTCTTCGCGTGGCGAATGTCGTCATGCGACTGAATCCAGACGCTTGGCCCGTAAATGCGATCGATTTGTTCCCTCCACCTTTTGCGGACACTCCGCATTGTTGTGAACGCGGTGGTGGCGTCAACCCGTTCAAGAATGGCGTCCCACATTTCATCGGGGAGAACGGGGAGCGCCATGACTCTTGGTCGTGGATGGGGCGGGCGGTTCTATTAACTCCTCTACCATGGAAACAGAATTATTGTTTTTTTTTCTGTTGAGCTTTGCGGGCTCAACATTGCAATGGGCTGGCGGTCGTGGTGCAACTACGTGTGGTACGGGCTCTTGACGTACTGGGCCCGGGCCATGCACTGGCTGAGCGGGGCCAAAGAGCGCGTTAGTCACATCCACCGCCGGGATCTTGCGGTGCTTATCCATGGCCTAAGCGGCCACCCGGCGGACATGGATCCGCAACGCCAACTGTTTGTGGGTACCCACGCGGTGTATGTCCCCTGGGTCCTCCAAGGCGGAAATTGCTCGGTGGAGGAGGCCGCCAAGCCCATCCGGGCAGTGATTGATTTGCATCTGGCGCGCCACCCTGACGCGCGTGTTGTACTCATTGGCTTGTCCAACGGAGGTCGCATCGCCGCACGCCTTGAGTGCGACCTGCGCGAGAGGGGGGCGCCCGTTTTTCTGTCGGGGATGGCCAATCCGTTTGGTGGATCGCCCCTTATGGAGAAATATGGGTGGCTCCCGGTGGCTGTCGGGCGGTACAGCGAGAAAGCGGTCAAAGACCTCACACCGGGAAGTATAGCTTCGAGGCTTCTAGAATACGACATTATTTACAAGGCGCGCCCCAAGGAGAGCAGAACATCTTGGTACGCGGCCGCCGACGATTGGATGGTACCCATTGAGTCGGCGCGCCCCGCAAAAATCCATTCATTTTACGTTTTTGAAAACCATTGCCATGTGAGCCTTGTGCACGCAGTGGCTGCGCATCAATACAAGGCGGTGCTCGACTGGATCATCCAGTTGTCTAAGAAGTAAAACAAAAAAAATACAACTTCCTTCGGGACTTGAACCCGAAACCTCTGGCTTAATAGGCCAGTGCGCTATCCAATTGCACCAAGGAAGTTAGTAATCACCCGCGGGGATCGAACCCGCAACCTTTGGATCAATAGCCCAATGCGCTACCCATTGCGCCAGAGTGATTTCCGGTTGAAATCTTTCGGCTAAAATTAACCTTATTAACCACTCGATTTAAAATCGATGACTCAGCCAAACGGGTGGTTAACCGAAGTTCCCGATTAGGGGTCGATGACTCAGCCGCCGGGTGAGATTTCTGCGCACAATCCAATCCCGACCGGGGAAAGTGTCACAACCACTTCGAGAGCTGCGACGCGATGGCGAACACACACGAGGCTACGACGCTGGCCACCTGCGCCATTGTGATCACCAGCAAAATGCTCACTGATATCAAGGCGAGTGGTGCGACCCCGCCGCACGTCGTTCTCACGCTCAAATTAGCTTGGGCGATCCTGGAACACTCGGATCCCGACAACCCCGTTCGCGCATTCATTGGTGAGGCTCTTCGGGGCATCAAGAAGGGCGCGCGCTCCATTCGAGGCAAAACGGTCTCGATGGCGCTCCGTGCGTTGTCTAAGATTGTGGATGAGCGCCCCCGTCCAAGGACGACCCCGCCGCAGACGACGCAGTCCCCCGGGGGCAACGCGGGCAAGCGCCCTATCCACAAGAATCGGACGGTGACGACCCCGCCGCGAACGCCGCAGTCCCCCGGGGGCAACGCGGGCAAGGCGCCGCCCATGACGAGGCTGCCCAAGGTCACGGGGCTCAAGGTCCATTTCAAGGAGCCCGTGATCGAGGTCGCGGGGCCGATCGTGGGGGAGACCAAGACCGAGTACACGCTCTACGTCATAGACGACGGCCTCGGGATCACCGGGATCAACGTGGCCAGAAAGCCCCCCAATGGCTGCAATGAGGATTGTGGCCTCCTCGCGGACTTTCGCTTCAATGTCGTCACCCCTGAGCTGCGCAAGTCTATTTGCACGCGGATCTCCAAGATCGCGGAGGGGGATGGTTCCGACATTGACGAAGTCCTAGTCTTTGCCTCGGACCAGGTCAAGGGCTGGTTCCGCGACATCGGCAAGGTGAACGCGAGGCTCGAGGCGAAGCGCCATAGCGAGGATGACTGGGGGGAGTCGGACGACGTCTGGGAGTAGCGCCGCAGCCGCTCCCGCAAATATTCTTATAGTACTCACAGTAAATCATTCTTACAAAAATGCGTTTCTTTGGTTTCGGCTATCGGGGTGGCGGGTGACGTTTGTGCAATGTCTGCGTGTACCCACAAGATTTGTTTGGCTTGAAAATCGCTGCGCTCGTACCCAAACCCCCCCCCACCCCCTTCAACAAAGCCAATAAAAAGTATAAGTCTTTATTCCAAATGTGTTGGTGCATACAGACAACGCGCGCGTGCTACGAACTCGAAATTCGCGGGTGGGAGTTCACGATAGTGACCAACATTGTGACGCGGGGTGTTGTATTTAAAAAGACGACCTCCGTCGTTGCCATTGTCTGGAACGACGACAAAAAGCCCACCGAATTCTACAAGTTTTGGGGCAGGCCCGAATTCTACTACAACACCCCGGCCAACGTGATCCTGAGCATGTGCAAGGAGCGTGGCGTCGCCGTGAGTTACGATCAGGCCGTCGAGGCTCTCAGAGTTAACGAGCTGTATTGTGTTGACCCATGAAGTATGTGACAGACAAACCCCTCCCCCCCACATCAATGCACGTTCAGAATGGCTTTTTGATTGGGGTTATGGCGATGCGGCCGCACTTGAATTGCACAACAACGAGCTTGGTCGTGTTATTGGTGTGCATGTTGGAGGCGTCTTTGATGGTTGCCATTTGGTCTGGGGTAAATTCGACGCCAATTTCGTCAATGTCGACCAACGCGTCGGGTGGGATGTCGGTCAGGTTGAACCATCCAGAAGACTGATGCCCAAATATGAGACCAGAATTATACATGGCTTTGGCGATGTCGTAGTCCACGTGAAACGCAAAGACAAATGTGAGGTTTGCGATGATAGATGGGTCGTACCCGCCAAACTGCCCAACGCAATCCGTCCAAGTATTGGCTGTTATGTACGGATGTTTTTCAACGACCCGCCAGGCCAAGTTGCAATCCTCCATTAGAGGTGCGGGTGTGACTTGTGGTTGATTAACACAATTTCTGGGGGAGGAGATTTGGCGCGTAACAGTGACACAGGCGATCAATATGATTAACGCTGCCATCGCCACCGACGAGAAGAATCGTCGCGGGCTGGTTCTCAATGGGATTCAGGTGTTTTGGTACGACAAGACGGAAATCTATCACAAAGACAACTATTTTCCGTACGGGGCCATCTACGCCGGAGATGTCGATGTTTTCGAGGAGTGAACGACTCCAGCCATTTAAGATCTTTAGTTCACGTCGGGGTAGGGCGAGTAGGCCAGCGCCTCACGCACATGGGGGGGGGCTTGCGCCAAAGTTTTCAAAGATGTGGAGCGCCTCCTCATACCCAAAGTCCTTATTGAGATCAAACTCGCGGGTGGTTGGGTTGCTGTCCTTGGTGAGCTTGGCCTTGTGCTTGGTCCAGTCCTCTGATTCAATAAACTTGGCGATGGTTCCGTGTTTCTTGACCGTCTTGACCGCCGCTACCGGCCCGATCTTAGGAATGCCACACGCAAAGGTGTAGTCGGTCCCGCAGAGCACCGCCATGTTCCGGAACTGCTCGAGCGAATCAAGCGTGAGCCCCTTGAGCAAGTCTTTGAGGTCGATCCGCTGGAGGTTCATCGGCCGCACCAGGTTTCGAATCATCACCGGGACCCCAAAGGCCAGCGCGTCGCCGTCATCGGTCGCCAACGCGTCGGCCTTCCCCTGGGCGCACATCTTGGCTCCGCAAGACTCGGCGTCCCCCTCGGCGATCACCACAGGCGCCCTTTCGAGCAAGAGCCGTTGAATTACCGCGGCGACGTCTTCCTGGGTCACGTGGACATAACTTGACGCCTTTTGCGCCTTCTTCTCGGTCTCGACGATGAACGACGACACGTCGAACGATGTCGGCGCCTCCCGGGCGTCATCGATCTTTCTCTCGACCGCGGCCTTGGCATGGGTCAGCTCCTCCTCGAGCTTCGCGACCTCCTCGGGTTTGTCGGCCACCGCCTTGCGCTTACGCTCGTTCTCGGCCTCGATGAACCGAACCTCGGTCTCGCACTCGGCCTTGACCCGGGCCACCTCCTCCTCAATGTTCTTCTTGATGTCGGCCTGAACGATCGACGGAAGGTCGCTTTTGGCCTCCAAAAACTTGTCGGCCCCCTCTTCCTTGAGCCGCTTGACCGCCTCCTCGCGCTCACCAATGATTTCGCGGGTCCGCTCGCGGCTAGCGTCGCGGCGGGCGACCTCGAACCGCTTGGATTCCTTCTGGGTTCCGTCAAATATGTAGATCGGGCTGATCCCCGCGTTGGTCAGCGTGGCGTGAAGCGAAGCAAACTCGAGTGACGGGTCGCCCCGGGCCTTGAGGATGTACATGTACAAGGTGGCGTCGACCGCCAGCCGCATCCCGGTCAGCGCATCGTAATCGGTGGGTACCAACACGTGCTTGCACTTGGACCGGACGTGGTTCCAAAAGCCAACGATCCCCATAGTCGCGCGCGCTGTGTGGCGTCATTGCACATTCTGATGAATAGTTTAATCCGAGTGGGTGTCAAATGGCTTTAATAGAGGTGGATTGGACCGGACACCGGAATAGCGATGGGATGACCAAGATCTATGTGCTCGAGAGCCGGCTCAGCCCGAAGCTGGTACTCGCCCCGAGCAATACCAAGGTGTCGGGCAAGTCGGTGATCATGGGGCGATACAAGTACGCTCTGGTCGCCGAGTACCCCAACTTCGCGGTGTACACGCACCGCCCCAAAGAAGGAATTGTTGATGTGAGCACGGTGTGCGACCTCCCGCTCTCTGACTTTATTTCGGCCTACCCGCTGGTGTTTGTCACACACTACACTAAGGACGTCGATCGAAACATCAAGGCCGATGTAGTCAACATCATCTCGGGCAACATCGAGGCCGAGCCCTTTGTCCCGCCCCCACCCGAGCATGTACAGGAGGACGAAGCGGATGACGATGACGACATAGCCGTCGATGAAGTAGAAGAAGAAGAAGACGAAGAAGAAGAAGAAGAAGAAGAAGAAGGGGGGAGCGACAGTGATGAAGAGGGTGAGGAAGAAGACGACGAAGACGAAGACGTGGAGAGACGAGTTTATTCCACTCGCAAGCGGCGGGCGGCCGACCCAGACGAGAGCTAACTCAATAGTAAATCACTGCGCGCTGGACACGTCATCGTCCGTCAACTCGTACACAAAGTTGTTGTTCGCCTTGAGGTGCGGGATCACCACCCTAAGCAGCTCCTCCTCGCTCAGCGTGCACGTGACAAAGTTGTGGACTGAGACCCCGCCCCGAGCCCGGCGGTGAGCCAGGCATACCTCGATGTCCTCGGATGTGAACGCCGGGTACAGGATGTTGCGGCGGGCCTTTCCGTCGTAACCCGTTGTCTCTTGGATTCGGGGGCTAAATTGCTTGCGGGCAAAGGTGGGATCGCGGTACGGCGAAGACCTCCACCACGACGAGCCCATCTTGATCTGGATCTCTCGGTCAACCCGGGCCTGCCTCTCCTCCTCGGTCGCCCCAGGCATCAGCGAAATGGCCCGCAGATCGGCCTTCTCTTGATCGGTGTACTTCGGAGAAGAGCTCCACACGCGCTTTGCCACAACGGAGGCCTTCATCGTTCGGGGTGCGGGTGCCGCTTTAGTCCGGGCCATGAGCTGGAGCTGAGAGGTGGGGGTCGTCATCGTTCGGGGGTGGGGGAGGGGTGCAGCTTTGATCCGGGTTATGAGCTAAAGCTGAGATGCGAATTGGTTAAATTAATCGGATGCGTCATTAATCGTTAAGATGCGGTGGTTGTTAGTGAGCACGCCCGATGACGTTCGGCTGGTGAAACAGGACAACTTTTGCATTCGATGCTTTGAGCGCAAGGCCAACACCACGATTCTTCGGAACGAACCCTTGGCTGACGGCGAAGAGAAGAACGCGTGGTTGCGGATGGCTCGCAACAAGGACGTGCATGTCTACGGGACAGTTTTGTGCCAGTGTTTTCACGAGGCTAAAATTTGTGGCAAACCGTGATAGTAAAGACAAGGCAGCCATGGACAAGACGTCCACCGAGTACACCATCCAGGGCATGGCGCTGGCCAAGAAGGCTGCGGAGCTCACCGATGAGATGATCAACCCCGACGGAACCGTCAACCACTACGCGGCCGAGCAGGCCGTCCACGCTTTCACCAAGGCATGCGAGTGCTCGCAAAAGGCTAAGGCCATCGCTGCCATGAAGTCGTCCAAGTAAACACTTTTTTATTCGATAATCTTGCGCGCAAACTCACGCAGCTCCCCCTGCGTCGGTTTTTCAACCACCACACTGAGCCTGAGGTCGCCAAACAGCGTGTCAGACCCCGATTCTGGGAGCCCCCCCCCCTTGATTGTGATGGTATCCCCTGACCAGTACCCGTTACGCGGGATGGTCACCGCTGTCTTGGCCCCGAGAAAGTCGATCGGAACGCTTTTCCCTGGGGTCATGACGTCCTTGAGTGGCATCACAAAAGGCGCCTCGATGTTGCACCCCACCCTGGTCGCCCCGACATCGTTAGGCATGACCCGAAGCCGGATTACCAGAGGCTCGCGCTCTTCCGCCTCCGCCGAGTAGTTGCCCTTACCCAACAGCCGACAGAGTTCCGCACCGTCTTCCGCGCCCGGCGGGATCATCACGTTGTACACCTCTTCCATGTGCATCCCGGAAGGGTCAATCAGGGCGGTCCCTCGGACTCGGACCCGATGGCGCGCCCGAAGCGACTCGAGCTTGACGTCGGCGTGCCAAACGGTGAGCCCGCGGTCCGAAAACGGAACTTGTGCCCGGGGCTCCTCGAGCTCGACCCGTCGCTTTTTGCCCGACTGAGATGCAATAAGGTCGCGGGCCTCGACCAGATCGGTGAACCGACGCTCGGCCCCCTGGCTCGCGTTCTTGTCTGGGTGTATCTCTTTGGCGCGTTTCCGGAACCCTCGATGCACCTCGTCGACCGAAGCCCCCTGTTGCACCCCTAACAGCTGTCGGGCCGCCACCAGATCCGCCTCGGTGGCTCCCCCGCCGCTGTCAACGTCGTCGATGAACTGGGCGTCCTCCTCGGTCTCCTCCTCGTCGACCTCTTCGTCGCCGGTGTCTTCCCCCGACACCTCGCACTCGTCGTCAAACAAACTCATCTTGGGATTTAAGCCATTCTATTAATGCGGCTGGGGTTATTTAAGTTTTGAATTAGCACCCCTTAACAAGAACATCCAATGGTTGTTTTGGGAGAGGGGACCTACGGCGTAGTTCGGTCGGTCAGAGGGGGCTATGAGGCCGTCAAGGAGTTGCGCAAAGCGGTTTATCGCGAGACCTTGGACGAAAGCTATATCCGGTCCATGTCGGTTTGCTCGCTGCGCCGACCGACCGAGCACCACCTAGTCAAATGCACCCCCATCTCGGTCGACACACTCGCCGAGATGATAGGGCGGTCCGGGGCTTATCCCCGCCTCACCACGCTCATGATCCGGATGCCCCGGTACAAGCAGGACATTCACTCGCTGATTAGCTCGGGCACGTCGCGGTTTTACATGGAGGCGGACGTGCAACAGATCATGGTTGACGTGGCGACGGCGGTGGACTACCTTCACGCCAACTGGATCGTGCACCGCGACATAAAACCCCCAAACATCATGGTTGACTACGACGGACGGGCGTACCTCGGGGATTTCGATCTGTCGTACCAGTGGACTATCAAGAACATGGAGAACAAGGGGTATGTGATGGACTCGCAATGCGTGTACACCGTGCACTACCGCCCGCCCGAGACGATGCTCGCAGCGTACGAAGGGAGCAAGCAGACTATTGAACAACAAATGCGGGGCGACGTCTGGTCGCTCGGGGTTCTGGCGCTTGACCTGATCGACCCGAAGCTGCGCACGCTGAGGATGTGGAACAACGCAGCGGAAGTCTCTGGTGACGCCCGCAAGATGCTCCCGCAGATTTTTCGGTACTTTGGGCTGGCCCTGGACGGGTGGCTGATGCGCCACCACCAGAAAACGTTGAAAAAGTTGGGCTGCAAGCCGAGCGAGCCCAAGTACGCCGTCGACCGCCAGTGGCCGTCCAGGGTTGACGCGAGGTACAAGCATGCGATGTGCGGGATGCTCCAGACCGACCCGGACCAGCGATTCTCGGCGGCGCAAGTGGTGTCGGGGTTGGGGGGAACGCCGTCGCAGCGCGAGGTGTCGCTTGCGGCGCCAGGCCCCATCGAACTGTTGCACCTCCCGATCGAGACGCCTGAAAAGGGGATCCAGCCGTACGCCGCGTACTACTACTCGGTTTACATGCGCTCGCCACCGGCGCTCCGGAACCCCCCTTTGGAGAAGGTGGTGGCGGCGGCGGCCTGGGCGCTGGCGCACACGTACGTGGAAGGGGCGAGCGACAACCTAATCGCCGCGCTCAGGGACTCCGATTTCGGGAACGTGATTGTGCGGACTATCCAGCTATGGATTATCGCCCTCCTCGGCGGGAACCTGGCTCTCCCGGACGATCTTATCCACCAGGTTACCCACGCACAATAAACAAGCGTCGTAAGCCACCGTCTTCTCTTGGGACGTCAACAACCCGCCGGGCGATAGCGACAGCGCGGTTTCGAGCTGATCGAACAGCTGCTTAGCGATCGATTGGACCCCGGCCACCCCCTTAGCGGCGTCGGCGTTAGAGTACCCCCGACCCATGAGCTGCTCTAAAAGGTACTTGCACCGCCCCTCAACGTGGTCGTCGGCCATTCGGAATCGCTTGGTTTTCATCCACCGGGTGGAATTTTTGGGGAGGAGGCGTTGAAAAAACCACCGGTCCAACGATGATGCCCCGGGGACGTCGTGGAAGAATGATGGCGATGCAGGCGCAACAGCGCGCTCGCGCCCCGATTCCGAGAGCGCGTGTGGGGCCCGACCCCAACGTCCCGTCGCAGGCCCCCGCCGCAGCCCCCACCCCTTCATCGCAGGTCGAGCAGCTGGCGGCGGCGGTGGCCGAGTGGGACAAGGCGTGGGGCGACATCAACGACAGCAACTTTAAGTACATCGGGACGACGGAGATCAAGGTTCCGTACTACGCGGTGATCCCGACGACGGTCGAGGCGCTCGCCAACCCGGACGGCGAAACCGAGGTCAACGAGCGGGTGCATCTGTCGTACCCGCACGAGGAGAAGCACGGCCTGGTGTTTTCGCGGCTCCAGACCATCGACCCTGTGACGGGCTCGATCGACATGTGGTGGATCCCGACCTATTGCAAAGACCCGGTGGCCGGGGTCCCGGACGCGTTTGCGCGGGCCAAAGAGTCGCTGTTTCAGCCCAACTACGCGCTCCCGGGAATTGATTGATTTGTTTGCACACCTTGCTCCATAGTAAACGCATGATTGATCAGCTTTTTGCGCGTCAATGTTTCAAGATAATCCAAGCGTCTACACCTCGTTTCACGAAAGCGTGGGGCGGCGCGTGAAGTGGTGATAGGTTTTACTGCTTGTACTGAATCAGGTAAGTGGTCACAGCGCGATGGCGGTCTTCTTTTGGATCGTACACCTTTGAAATCTCGCCGTCGCCCCACGGCTCGGTCGTGCAATAAATCTTGTCGATGCGTCCGAGGTTCTTGTAAGCGGTGGTGTGGGTAAATAGCAGCGATACCTCCCGCAGGTCAGGCCTAAAAAACCCGTAATACCCACCATAAGTGTGAAGCCCCTTGATCTCGATCTTCTCAAGCTTGTCCGGATCGGAAATGGTCTCGCCAGTCAGCTTGCAGTCCCAAAGGTAGCCGACATCGGCAAGCGGTTTGACGATGAGCTTGTGGGCGTTGGTATACGGGGTCAGCTTCTCCAAGACCCGCGAGGGGTCGTTGGGCGGGTCGCTGTTGGTGGGCCTAACAAATTCGTCCATCCTAGTGGTCGTTAACTCGACGGGCCTCGTAAGGGAGTGTGGGTCGTTGAGTCGATTTTTCTGTTTAATCAACCCCTCAAACTGGCGATGATTCTTCGGTTCATCATCAAAAACTTCCCGATCATCGCGGTCATTATCGCGATCGGGGCCCTCCTCGGGTGCCTCTTTCAGACTAGGCGGCTCAAGCAATCGGCGGCGGTAAATGCCAAGCTTAAGAACCAAATTCGGACGATGTCCGAGTACATCAATCAGATCCAGGAACAGTCGGGACCCGCGATTGAGGGGGGCAGCGCCATGCGGCCAGTGTCGCCCCCCTCGTCGCCGATTCCATCCGAACCCGATTACGATCCAGAGCCAGCCTACGAAGAGCCAGCCCCGGCTAAGTCTGAGCCCGATGAAGAGCCCGAGCCCGAGGAAGAGCCCGACCCCGAGTCGGAACCTGAGCCCCAGGAAGAGCTGGACGCCGATGACGAAGAGCCCGAGTCACCGGCGCCCAAACCTCGCAAGAGCGTCAAAAAGACAAAGAAGTAGGCGGGTGGGTGTGCCCGACTAACAGTAGGTGCATCGAATGGGCGATGATCCACCGCCCGCCCTCAAGATACACCCGCGTAATAAACTGACCTCGTTCAATCATGTCGACCACGTAGTCGTTGGTGGGGGGGTCAAAAAACATGAGCACACTAAACGAGGGCACGTCCACCCTGTTGATCCGCCGGAGCTGCGCCGCCGAGAACGATTTGACCCTCTCGAGAAGCGGCTTCTCGAGGATGGGCTGGCGCATCGCCCATACCGACGCAAGCGCCGACTCGTTGAGCGCCTCCTCAATCGTCTGGGTCTCAATCAGCGAGGTCAGCGTGAACACGATCGACTCTTCGAGCGGAAAGACGTCGGTTGGGGTGCTATCGCTGACCCCACCGTCAACGTATAGCTGGCCGTCAACGTTGACCGGAGGGTAGATGAGCGGAAACGCCGCAGACATGATCACTGCGGTCGCTACCTTGAGGTCCGGGAAGGTGCGGTGGCTCACTAGCGCCCGGGTATACCCGGCGGTACGGTTGGTGGCCACCACCACCAGCTCCTTTCCGGTCCGACGCCACAGCTGGGCCAGGGTGCATCCACGCATTTCCTCGCCGTACTTGCGAACCACCATCTCCTCTACCACGTCGATGATCGGCTTGGGCGACAGAATCGCGGTCAACAGGTCGCTCATCGTTCGCCCGTGCACCCGGATATCGGCCTGCTTGGCGTGGCGGCTCAACAACTCCTCGAGCTCGACGCTCGTGTACCCAATGACCCTCGCCAGCGCAAACAGCGACCCAACCGACACTCCGCACGCCCCCTTGAGCTGCGCCGACATTGGCCCACCGCCTTTTTGATGGAGCCATTCGTCGAGCGCTCGGTCACACCCAACAAAGGCCCATCCACAAAGCCCACCGCTTGAGTACACGATGTAGCGAATAGACGCGGGATCGATCTCCATTTCCGGATTTCCGGACCAAAAAAAAATAAGGGGTCCCACCAGGATTCGAACTCGGATCACCAGGTTCAAAGCCTAGAATGCTAACCATTACACCATGGGGCCAATTTGAGGTTAGTATTTTGGCTAAAAAAATAGTTATTTATAGGTTAACCTTGCTTGGATGACTCAGCCGGGATGACTCAGCCGGGATGACTCAGCCGGGATGACTCAGCCGGGTTGGCTCCAGTTTTGGGGTTAACCGCTTTGGGGCGCAGTTGACCCGGTCACAACCGCAGTCGCCATGCCTGATTTCAAGCCTACAGATGCGCAGAAGCTCATGGATGCGATGGCCCTTGTCGGATACGCCGATGAGACGCCGATCGACGCAGTGGTTCAGGCCATAGCCCTGCTCGAGAAGAACGGCGCCGAATCCGAGCTGTTTGGGCGTTTTGCTCGGACGGCGATGCAGATGATGCGGGCCAAGATCTTGGCGCTTCGAGTGGAGAACCCCGACTGCGCCCCGGCGGAGCTGTATCTGGCGACGACGTGGGTCGAGATGGACACGGTCTTCACGACGCTCAAGGCGGACAAGAACGTTGACATGTATTTGTTGCTTGAAGGGGCGCTCAAGGACGTGGTCATGATCGCATACGGTGACCCCGAGAAAATGCGGGGCGAGTACAGCCGGATCTGCGAGGAAGTGAAGACGCAAATTCGCCAGGCTAGCGCGATGGAGATGATGGACAAGATCCAACAGCTGGACCCGGGCATGGCTGAGGCCGCGATCGAGGCGGCCAAGAAAATGGGCAAGATGATCATGTCAGAGGGGGCGGACACGTCGCGCATTGATGAGCTGATGGACACGATCAAGGAGCTTCACGCTGTCGCGCACGCTTAGTGATTTACTCGTATTCAATAAATGGCCACGGAATCACACGCGGCTTGAGCGTCACGACGACGGGGTTTTGGTCGGGGAATTCGATGGGGGGGAGTAGTTCGATCGTCAGATCCTCTTGGATGGCACCCGGTGCCTCGATGTCCAGACAGTTCATCGAACTGGCGTTGATATCATCGCCAAAGCAATGCATTTTGTCGGGCCACATGGAGGCCTTGAACACGCTCTCCTCAAACAGGGTTGGGTGGCCCGGGCGGTCGCACCCGGCGTTGACAACTAGCGCAAACGGCGGGGCGTCTTCGCGCATGGCCACGAGCTTGACCCCGCCATAGAGCACATTAAGATACTTGATCGGGATTTGCCATCGCGTGATGGACGCCATTGTTTGATTTCTGGGGTTCGGGTTTGCGAGGGGGATTGAATTAAAAGTCTACGATGATTAAAAGGATTAATTGATACCGATGCCCCGCACACCCGCTCGGTTTGTGGGGATGCCATCGGCGGCGCAACAGGCGACGATCGACTTTTGGAACCATGTGGCCGGTATTCCAGGGGCGGTCATCGCGATGCGCAAGGAGGAGCTGCTTGGGGCCGGGCTCGAGGAGAGCCATCTGTTGCTCGGCGGGTTTGGGTACGACCGCGGACGGCTCCAACGGACCGGGACCATTTGCATCCCGAACAACAACAACACGGTGAATAAGCAGTATATAAACCTGTACCGCCAGTTTTTGTACAAGGGGGCGGAGCTCGACATTGTCGAGCGCCCAACCCCCGAGTTTTACTTGTACTTTGACATCGACTGGAAGATCCCGACCGGCTGCGCCCCCGAGCTGCTCGAGTTTGCGGTGCACATGGCCAAGAAGACCGGGATCGACACGGAATCGTACCGGTTCAAGATGGGGGCCGAGGCGCGGTGGCGCGCCGGGCAGTGCGGCCCCATCGAGGAGTACATCGACCACCTGGTCTCGCTCTCGATCGCACGGCGGCTTCAGTCGGTCACCAAGCAATTTTACCCCGAGCTCGGTGACGGGTCGGACGCGTGGTACGTCGCGATCGCGACGGTGGACGATTTCGCCAAGGCGTGGCGGCTGGCGAGCTCCCGGCCGCCGGCCGCAAGCGAAAAGGGCAAGGAGAGCGTCACCAAGATCGGGACCCACGTGCACTTTCCCAACCTGTTGGTGACCAAGGAGCAGGCCCGCCAAATCCGGGCGTACGCGGTGCGGGATTTCTGCGCGACATTTGGCGAGGTGCCCAAGGAGGTCATGGTGATCAAGTTGCACACCACCGGTAGCTTCTGGGACGAGGCGATTGACGACTCAGTGTACGACTCGGGGCTGCGAATGCTCAAGAGTATGAAATCCACCCTAGATCGCAAGGGGTACGACTACACTCGGGTGTACGACATGTCCATGTTGATCGATGGAAAGACCGGGTTTGACAACCGCAGCCGGTTCGCGATCGAGGGGTCGCGCGACACTCGGTTTCGCAAGTGTAGCATCCGGTGCCCCGATACTATCACCAAGCGGGACAAGGATGGCAAGAAGGTGACGCTAACCCGTCACGAGCGCATGCTTGCGCTCGGGTTCAAGCTGCCCGAGCTCTACGCGGGGCTTGAGAAGACGGTGACCCCGATCACCGCCAAGGCTTTTCGATCGATGTTTGGCGAAGACAGGCTCGATCGGATCAAGCGCAAGCACATTGATATGGGGTTTGAAGAAGACGAGGCTGCGGCGCGGGCGGCGTACGAGATGGACATGCACCACGCCAACCACATGTTTGCGGGCGGGGTTCTTACCGCCAAGGGAAAGCGGGCCAAAACGGGCACGGTTCAGGGAAAGGTGACAACGCTGTACAAGGGTGACGCGCGGTACGATTTTGCGGTCGAGTTTGTCCGGGAGCACATGGCCGAGCTCCACTCAGGGTTTGACGCCGACAAAATTCAGCTGACTGGGGTGCGACTCTACAAGTCGTCCAACAACTACCACGATCTCCAGGTCCAGACTGACTCAAGGCTGTGCATGAACCGGGTCAAGACCAAGCGCGGTCAAAACGTTCCTGGGCTGGGCGAGCATGAGAACCGCAGATCGGCCTCGCTCTACTTCATCATCACCAAGTCGAGCAAGAGCAACACCAAGCTTTATTTTCGTCAGGGGTGCTACAGTCAATCCAATGAATCAAATCAGCGGCGGTTTGGGATGGAGTGCACCCGGTGGTGCACGTCCAAGGCGAGCGACCCGTGGGCGCACATCATTCCGATTGACATTTCGGCGAGGGTGGGCGAGGAAATATTTCCCGACTGTCAGCCGTCGTGAGAAGAACCAGTGGCGAGGGCGCTTAACAGCCGGGCGGTTAATCGATTAAATGTTGACGCGTCGCCCACACCCAACCAATCATGACAGGTTGTTTTTGGGGGCGCGTGTTTCATGCGGCCCAGGTTCTCGAGGATACACAGTTCGACATGGTGCTTGGGACGTCGAGTCATCGCATGATTGAGATTGAACCAGTGGATCTGCCTCCACTGATGGCTCCACGAGCAAAGGTAATCGTGTTTGGGGGCGCGGACGCTCTGATTGACGAGCTGTTTGCGGAGATCGGGGTCTCTTTGAAAAAAAATCAACAGAGGCCGTGCATGGATCCAAACCCGCTATCTTTGAGATCATGAATGTGTTTCCAAGTACATAAACGGCTGTTGGGATGACTGTTGTTGCGTCTCAGTAAAAAAAAAAGACAAATTTACCCCCATTTACCCACACACTTCTTTTGCGGACGCTTCTAATCTTTTTTGGGCTTGGTTGCGCCGCGATCAACCAAGTAGCGCGCGCATTCGACCACGTGACGCGCTATCGCCTCACCCGTCACCTTGGCGGTCGGGGACCACCGCGGCGAGCCCCGCCCCATCCAGGTGGCTCCAACCGTCCCGATGTTGCACTCGAACCACGCAATCCCACTCACCACGTCCTCCTTGACGACCGCTGTGAGGCCATTGGCCTCGAGTGCGAACACGACCCCGCCGTCCGGAAGGTAGCAGACCTGGACCTGCGACCGTCCGTCGATCGACGGGGCGGTGGTGCGCGGAGGGTGCCTGGTGCAAGTGCACCACGTTGGTTGCCATGTCACCGCCTCCACCTGTTGGGTCAAGTCGTTTATGTAGTCCTGGATCATGCGCGGGGGCATGTCGCACAGGGAGCGGGGTCGTGAATGGAACCGACTCTTGACAAGCGGCTTCCGTTCGGGTGACGTGAGCAGATGCCAAAGAACCCGCCCCATATTTGTTGTGATGTGCCACGACAAAAATTGCGATACGGTCCCCAAACAAACAGAAATGTTCCGGAACCGAAGGAGAGCGGCCCCCCCGCGCGCGCAACCGAAGCGAATCGCCACGCTGCCCGATGTGTTTTGGACCAAAGTGGCAGCGGGTGCCCCGACCCCTACTGGCCACCCGCTCACCGTGGTCATCACGACGTTTCGGCGCCCCCGCAAGCTAATCGAGTGCGTCCAGTCGGTGACAGCGGTCTTCAACGGCCCTCTTGTGATTAGTAGCAGCGGAACCACCCAGGATGTAACCAACGCGCTCCACGCCATAGTTCAGGCCCACCCCCACGTCACGGTGGTGGCAACCCCGACCGACCACAACTGCAACGAGACGTGGATTCGAGGGGTGTACCAGGTGCGCACGCCGTACGTTCTGATCTTGCACGACGACGACGTGCTCGAGCCCCAGTTCAAAGATGTGTATACCGGGGTGTTCCGCCCGATGATGAACAGCGGCGAGACCGACCTCTTCCTGTGGCCTGGGCTGATCCGGCCGTCCAACGGCCAAGCCCCGACCCGGACACACACGTTTGATCACGTTGTGAACCGCACGTCGACGGGGTTTGTGGGCGACAGCTCGGCTGACGTGTTGGCGCGGTATCGCAAAGAAAAGTACCCAATCACTCCTGTGGTCCAAATCTACCGCCGCGACGTGGCGCTCCAGGCGCTGGTCGAGTGCGCCGATCGGTTCACATCGTTTGTGCACTTTAGCCGCCCTGGAATGATGCTCGGGAACGAGATTATGATGACGACGAGGTCGCTCCAGCTTCACGGTAGCAGGGCCCGGGTCTACTACTACCGTGATCGTCCGCTCACTGGGCTCGGGTACTGGCCCGAGTCGGAGACGGTGCGGTTCAAGGGCAATGAAGACCTGTTGCGCGGGTACCGGCTGGCCCACGAGTACGCCGTCGCCAACCCGACCCCAGTCCCGACCGTCCCGAGGCTGGTGGTGGCCATCAGCGCGTACCCCGCTGCCAGGGGGTCAACCGACATGGCCCGGAACGTCGCGAGCTTCTCGTCGTGGACCGGGGCCCAGGACATGGTTCCCGCGATCCAGGTGGTGTACGTGCACGACCGCGACCTTGAGCGCCAGGACTCGCGGGTACCACACCTCGACGACGTGCTTGGGGTCGCCCGGTCGCTCGCGCTCCCCACCGACGTGGTGGCGCTGTGCAACTCGGACATATTGGTGACGTCGGACTTCTGGGAGAAGGTGTTCCCGGTCTGTCTCCAGTATGGGGCGGCGTTCAGCTACCGTAAAAACTACGGTGAAAACGAAAGGCCTGCCCCCAACCTTCACAGTACGCAGCTCAGGTCAATGGAGCAAGACCGGCGCGGGGCAGATCTGTTTTGTTTTACGGTCAAGTTTTACGATGATGTGGTCAAGCCCGCGTTTCCCGACATGTTGCTTGGGCGGGTGAGCTGGGACTGGGCGATGCGGGCGCTGCTCGAATGCAAGGCTGCTAATGGCTCCTTGGAGACCCCCAAGCCGCTGCTCGGGCATCAGGTCGAGGTGTCAGGAGTGACATACCACCAGCGCCATGAGTCGCAGTGGCTCAACAACAAGTCAACGCGCACCGGGAATCGGATGAACTTGGAAGCCACACGGAAACTGCTCACCTGCCTCGCACCAAACGGCCGCCTTCCGGAAGCTATTGCAAATGAACTGACGTCCCTGCTCAATCTCTGCGGATAGAAAGAGGTGCCACGCAAAAATCGCTGCAATCACAATCACCCCCATCCACCCAGTGACCATCAACGTCTTTTCCTGATTCTTAATACACGGCCCGCACACCCGCATCGGGTTCCCCAAGTAGTTGTAGCCCTTGATCAGGTCGGCCTGATACTTAAACTGGCCGCAGTGGTCGCACATTGACGGTCCCATACCACTTGGTTCGTTGCAGTCCTGAGATTTGGCGCCGTTGACGTCAATGTTTCAAGATAATCCAAGCCGCATCATGTTAACAGGTCATTAATCACCCAAATCATTTCTGCAAGGCAGCGCAGAATCCGGCTGCACCCCCCCTCCTCTCATAACCCCATCATGAACCTGTTCAAGCTGCTCGAAGTCCCATTGATGGAGCTGTATGCCCGAGGGTTCACAACCGCGCAAATCGATCTCTTGATAGAACTGGCCCGTCGGCTGACTAGAGCCCGGTTGTGAAATTTATCGCAAACTCCTTGCAATAAAGATGACTGACAACACGTACGTGATTGCAGCGCTATGCGTCGGGGCGGTGGTGGTGTTGGCGCTGATCGCCCGGTTCATGGGTGGTGGGGGGCGCAAAGTGGCGGGGGAGACCAAGGATCTAGTGCTCACGCTAACCCGCGCCGCCGCCAAATGGAAAACGCAGGCTGAGCAGGACGGCGACGTGCTCGTGCGGCTGATGCACTACACCTACGCGGATGGATATATCAAGGCGGTCCGTCAGATCATGAACGACGCCGAGGTTGAAAAGCTCGCAGGGATTGACGTGCGGGACATGGCCGACGCGATCGATGCCAAGATGACCTCAACTATTGCCAAAATTACCAAGGCCAGCCCCAAACTGCGGCCGAGCGGCGAGCACGTATTGAACACGGGGTGGTTGGGCTAAGTAAAATTTACTCCCATGTGTACGTGACAACCTTTTTCTTGATTGGTGCGCGCCACGTGTCGGAGTCGTAGTTCATCCCCGAGGCCTGGCACAGATTTTTGGCGACGTGGGCAATCACCTTTTCAAAGTCAGCGAGGCGATGCCCAAACAGCTTGGCTGATTTGACCCAAAAATCGCGGTTGGTCTGCGCGTCCTCAGCCCGCATCTCCTCCGACCTGCCCCACCCACCCTGCGTCAATGCGCGGTGAACGCACAGAAAGCCCCGTACCCCGTCGGGGAGTTGGAGCAAGATCGACGCCGCCTGGCCACTCCGGATAGCCCCGATGCCAAAATGAAAGACGGCGCCGTTCTGGAGCTTGGCGGAGAAGAACATGGTGCTCTCGATCGCCCTACCAAAATCCAGCCCGCTAAAGGCATTGTAGCCCACCGACTCGCCGTCGCGCGTCGTGAACTCGACGACGGGCTGCCCCAGCGACTTGCTAATAAACGCTTCGATCTCAGCCCTGAACTTTTCTTTCTCTTCCGCCTCGCGGACAGCCTCGGCCTGATTGGCGGCCTCGATCACGGCCTTGGCCGACTCGATCTCCTGGGCGCTGGGCTCTTGAGCTATCGCCGACATTTTGTCTCTGTTAGGTAATAAAAAAAAGACATTCGGACAAGGATTTACTTCAGTGAACCCCCTTCGCGCAATTAACCAAGTGCTTCCCCACCCGCCTCGATCAACAGCGTTCTGACCGCCTCGAGGTTGTCCTTGGCGTGCTTGACCATTCGATTGAGCTCGATCCGCCGCTGCGTTTTAGTCTCCTCGTCAAACGCGCCGACCCCGAGCATCGAAAAGTCTCCCTCAACCTCGTAGCACCTGTAACCCGAGACGCAATACGGAATCCACGCCTCAACGTCTCGGAGCTTGGTGAACGCCGACTGATCGTCCTCAGTCGAAATCTGGTTGGGATCGGCTCCTGCATCCATGAGCATCTTGACCACACCGACATGTCCCCGAACCGCCGCCCGGACGATCGGCGCCCACGCACCGCTGTTTCGGCGCTCATCGGGCTTGACACCGCCGTCGAGCAACACCTTGACCGCGCCCTCGTCCCCGTCTTGCACGGCGTCCATAAGTTTGGCCCACGAGGTCTTGGCTTGCATCTCGTTGTTACTGGTCGAAAAGCCGCCCCTATTCAGAGTCAGCCTTACTCCAAAAATCGGTGCGCGGTTGTGAGCTAGTTGTTACGCACGAGGGAAAGGGCAAGTGTTTAATAGGTCGTCATGATGTAAAACACGGGGGTCTGATCTGGACCAGGTGGTGGGTCGCTCCCCCAGTGAAACAGCGAGGCTCCGGCCGGCCCCCACCCAAACGCCTCCGAGTTGATTTCGATGAGGTGAACCTCGACGTCCCCCGTATCGGGGTCAGTGGTGAAAAAGGCGTCAAACGTGCATTCGTAATCAAATCGGTGCTTCGGGTCGAGACCGGCCATCATGGCGTCAAAACACAGCTGCGCCGCCGCAATCATGTCCTTGGGGTCCATCATGTGCATTACCGAGACAACCGAGTAACACGCCTGTTGCGACACCCCCGTCACCCGCCCGTGGCGTGCAAAAACCCGGAGCTCGTTCTGATCGGTGATGCGGGAGTCCCATGGGTGAAGTAGCACCCCTTTGGCAGCGTGCTTGGCAAAGTGCGCCCGGACCTTTTCCGACGCAAACAGGTGTTCGATCGCCTGGACCCCGTTGGCCACCGGGGCCGGAGGCAAGTTGTCATGCTTGGTCGAGCAGGTCCCGCTCTTGCAAAACCATTCGTGTTCGGGTGCGGGGATTTCGGACAGCGCATCATCGATCCGCCGAGCCAGCTCCGCGAGGGCGCGCGGGTCTTTCTCGGAAAGCGCGTCCGCCTCGACGTCGGACTCGACGGGGACCCAAACCGCGCCCTTGATCAGGTGGGCCCACCGCTCTGCGTTGGCTCGGGCGATGATGGTGGTGTACACAGTGGTGTACCAATCGGGAAGTTTGCCAGCCAGGAGGTCTGCGGGGAGCCGAAGAACCGGCGCATCCGAGCGTCGGATCTCGGAAAAGTGGGGGCCCAATAGGTCGAGCCCGTCGGTGGCGGCCCATGCGTCGTACTGATCCTTTTCAACCACCAAAACGTTGCCCCCGATCAGGGTGAACGGGGCCATCTCCGGCCGGTTGTTGTCATTGAACCACTCAACCCGCTTTTGGTACCTCTGTTTAATCATCGCGGTTAGGGTTTATGACGGGTTAACAGATATAATTGGTTGTCGTGTTAAATTCTCATTAACAATGGCAGAGGCCAACCCACCAACCAAGGTGTTGTGCTTGCATGGATGCAACCAGTCCGAAGCCATGTTCCAGTCGCTGCTCAAGGGGTGGAAGAAGATCTTGGCGCAACACAACCTTGAGCTCCACTACATTCAGGGCGCTCGAGAGCACCACCTAGGCAACTACACCTGGTACGAAGAGGACCTCGACGTTGACCAGATCGGGGCCGCCAAGTATCGTGATGAGCTGGTCAACCCTTGTTTGGAACGGATGCACGCTTACATCCTCGACCACGGGATCACCGCGCTTCTCGGGTTCAGCCAGGGTGGTAACGTGATTGACACGTACATCAGCCGGTACGAAGGGGTAACGCCGATCCAGCGGGCGGTGATCTTGTCTGGGTACGAGTTGGTCAACCCCGGGCGCAAGGCGTTGGCGACCCCGCTGCTCAGCTACTACAGCGAGGCCGACACGATCGTCCTCGCAAAGTTTCGCCCCCAAAACTACGAGAACCTGATCGAGGTGGCGCACGACAACGGCCACAAGCTCCCCAAGGGCAACCCCGCTATTCGCAAGCTGTGCAACTTTCTTGGCACTGGTGAATTTTAGTAAACGTTGATCGCAAAGGGTACCCGCGACGATCCGCGCGCCATCACCAAATATTAAACGTACCTATCCGTAATAACATGCGAGTTTGCGAATCATCCGGGTATAGACCGCAAAACTGTCGGTGGCCTTGGCAATAACCTCCTCCTCGCAGCTATACTTTTCCTCAAAATCCTTTTCCACCTGGTCGATATACGGCCGGCGGTCCTTGGGCCGGGACAGTTCCCACGCTTCCTTCGCCCGGTTATGCTCGTGGATCGAGTCAAACACAATGTTCATCGCGATCCGGCCGTGATCATCTTCGACCACTGACGCCACGTGGTGCGGCTTGCCCTTTTCGACCCGCACCGCAAACGCGCACATGGCGCCAAAGTGTGGAATTTTTTCAAAGTCGCCAAGCAACGCCCACGCTTTGGGCTTAAAGTTGGGCTCAGGTGGGCGCACGATTGACTCGACCATGTCCTCGAAATCGCAGAGGTTCTTTTGTGTAATTCCCTCGGGCAGCTCGACCTCGACGTCGGCGCCGTCAAAAAAGCACTCGCGATCGGTCACTACAACGTTGGCGTCTTGATAAAACTTCAGAAAGCAGGGCAACACCTTGTTCTCGCGGTCCTCCCAACACTTGGCGCAGACCTCGCCCCGGTCCGTAAGCTTTGTACCCGGGGCGGTCATGTACTGCTCGCAACAGTCGCACGTGTGATGCTTAAACGTGTCCATCGGCTTGAAGTGAGTTTCCCAGGTCTTGAAGCAGTCGGCGCACAGGTCGCCGCCTTCGTACTTGTACCCAAAGTGATACACCTCAGACAGCTCGTCCTTGTTGCACCCATCGCATTCGATCAGCTTCAAAAAACCCCCAATGTCCCCCATCGCAAGTTTTACGCTGAATATTGAAACAAATTAAAGACTGTCCGGGGTAAAAGTTAACGCACATGGCCGACAACGCGTTTGCTCGCCGGGTCACCGAGGCGATCGACAAGTGCGTGACCGAGGGGCTCGATCTGCGACTGGTGTTTGACGAAAACACCAACGACTACGAGCAGGCCAGGCTGATCGCTAAGCCCCATATCAAGGCCAATGGGTACCACGAGGTCTACGAATTCTGGTACGATGGTTGCAACTACGGCGGCGAGGACTACATCCGGGGCCGCCCGATCAAGCCCGACAACGGGCGGCGAGGCGGCTCCTGTTGGGCGTCGGGTGTGTGGACGTTTAATGACGTCGAGTCCCCCAAGGAGCAGCGCGGCGCTCCGGTCCCAGAGCGCGCCGATGAGTGCGTGGTGTGTCAAGACGCCCCACCAGACACGCTGGTGATCCCGTGCAACCACGTCGTGGTGTGTCACGATTGCAGCGACGCGCTCGCAGGGACGCCCAATGCCCACGTGTGCGTCGTGTGTCGCCAACCCATCGAGGGCATTTACAGGGACGAATAAACCTACTTGCGCTTAGGCTGAACAAACTTCCATAGAGCGGCCTGGTCCCACGGCTTGTTCCTCGCAGCAAACAACAGGTGACGCGCCCCGGCCGGGAGCTCAAACCTAAAATCCTCAGGTTTCTTGATTGTAAGCCCCAGCTCGCGGGCGTCCATGGCCTTGGTAGCCTCGACGTCGGCGTTGAGTTGCGCTCCTATCTCCTCGACCGATGAGATGATCTTGGCAGCCATCGCTATCAGGTCGTCGTAGTGCTCCTCGGGAATCGTGTTGGCGTGCTCATCAATGGTGGCCCGGGCCTCGGCCACCGTTTTGCACGTTGATAGGATCTGCCAGACGCGCGTCGGGGTGACGTCCGACTTGGACCGGTGCAACATAATGTAGCTCTGGCCCTTGAACTTGCGACGCGACCCGTCCTTGAACTGAACTACCCACCCCTCCTGTTCATGGCCCTTGATCTCGTCGAGCGACTCTTTGATCGCTGCAATGTCGCCACCAAACTTGTCGTGGAACCCAAGCTCAAAATTGGCCGCCGCCGCCACCTTACGGAGATTCTCAATCGAGGGCTCGACTCGCCGCTCGGTGTGGTACGCCCCGAGCAGCCGGATGTGCGATGTGTCGTACTTGACCACGATCCGGTTATCTGGCCCCAGAATCTCGACCAAAACGGTCCATTCCTTGGGCAGCGCGTCAAGCTTGTGATTCCTGGTGAGCAGGTCAAGCCCAATCTCGCTCTCACGCGATCGAAACGACCCCCGGGTGTTGACCCGCCACTTGTGCATGTAACCGTCCCAGTAGACAATCCCGAGGCTCCCGTCGTATTTTTCGGCGACGGTATGCACCTCACCCCACTTCTTTGGCGGGTGCTCGTTGTGGTTGAAAAACTTGGGGAACGGGAGCGCCACGATGCGCTTGGCGGTCGGGTCAAGCACGATCCCGCGAGCGCACAACATTGTGGTAACCCACTTGGTCTTGACTACGCTCTTGTAGTTGTACAACACGTAGTTGCCATGCTCGGGGCACCGCTTCTTGTCGACCGCCCCCTCGGCCACGTGGCTGTTCAACAGCGCCTCGAGCTCGTCGTACCCGAGCCCGGCGACCGGGTGCGTATACGGGCCGGCCATTCGAGTTAATGAACGGCCGCGGCGATGTTGCCCTTAACCACAGACCCATGACCATTAATCCAAGAATCCAAGAAGCCATGGCGGTAACAGCCGGGGCTCGGATCATTGCATGCGATCTGGCGGCGACACTCACGCGGATCCAGAACAACGACGGGGACTGGCTCGCAAGCGACTTTGGCCGCCTGGATCTCTCTTATCCAAGCCACGTCACGTTTTCCCCTGACGTGGCAAGCAAGGTCAACTGCTTGAACGCGGTGTGTGATGCTCCAATCCACGTGGCCAGCGACGAAGGAGGGGCGCTGCGGAACAAGGCGTGTGAGAAGTACGTGCGGAAGCTATTTGAGCTGGCCGACCACTGCGACCGGCTGGAGCCCAGCGACATTCGGGGCCCGGTCAACCAGCGGATTGGGAGCTATGCGCTTCACATGGCGGCGTTTGGGTTTCGCCAGGCCATAATTCGGGGCAAGATGGTCGAGATGAAGTTTGAGCCACCCAGTGGAAATTGGTGCTCAATGGTGTTACCTAATGCCAACGACGATCGCGCGGTGTTCAGGACCATTCTGGAGGACAGGCGGTCACGGCTTATCAAGTGGTTGTTTCCGCAGTCGGATTTTGAGATACTCGAGTAAAAGCTGGGTGGTTTATTTTTATTCAGACGTATGGTTCTTCCCCTTTTTTCACGTAGTCAACGCCAATCTCTATCCACCTCAACACCTCTTCCTCCATCTCGACCGGAATTATGTCCTCCATGAGCCGCCGGACGCACAGAATGATGCATACCGCCGTCTCGACCTGGTCCGGGGTGGCGTGCGCAGCAAAAAAACACCGGTCGCACAGGATGGTCTTGCGATGCACCTGGATCTGGATGGCTTTGACCATAAACGGATTACGGCGAAACGTCTTGTTGGCCCCAAAAACGCGAATCAGGACGTCGCACACGTCCCCCGGGTACACGTCGTCGACCATGCACGGAAGCTGGCGGTCAACCAACGGGTTTGAGCTTTGGATGGTCAGGACATCCGAAGCCCGAAACACTCGAATGTTTAGTCGGTCACTCCCATCCCCCCCATCCCCCATAAGGGCGCGATGCAAAGCTTGGATACTGTCATTATACTCAAACTGGATGTACTCAGAGTGTGTTGACGGGTCGCTTGTTGTGAGGAAGTCGTTTTCCGTCACCCGAGCCCCCCTGATCCAAATCAGTGGGGGGTGGCTTAATTGATGGCCATATTCCCCCCTCCGCATTTCACTGAAGATGAGGCGCGCGAGCGCCTCATCGACGCCCTCGTGCGGAGCGGTCATCAGGTGGGTCTAACACAATGGTGGTTAATCAGTTTATTTGTGATGCGCCATAACGTCAGTCCGCATCAGGATCTTGCATGGCGGGGTTTCGCGCACAATGTTGCCCCGGTGCGGCTGGTCAAAGTAAAACAGCGACGCCCGTCCGATCTCGGGGACAATCTGGTGGCGGAGCTTGAGCTCGTCGCGCTTCTTTTTCTTCTCAAACAGGCGGGTCTTGAGGCTTCCGTGGAAAAAATCGGTTTCACCCCCCTTGAATCCCGCGTTCAGGTTGATGTTAAGCGTGAAGATCGAGATGGCGTCGAACCCACCGTGTTCTTCCCGACGGGTCGAGTCGTAGTTTTGGCCGTCGTGGTGCACCGCGAATCGCCCACCCTCGTAGTATTTGGAGAACCGGAAACACGGGTTCAGGTAGAAATCGTTGTGGCCCTCGTACTCTTTAGGCAGGATCGGGGCGATCCGCAAAAACAACTCGTCGGCCGAGTCGCGCAAATACCGCCGGGCCCGAAGGTACGACGCCCCGTTGTCCGCTCGGGCGTCCTTCCATTCGTGGTCGAGTGTGTGGCTAATGGTCGACGGGTCGTCGGCGAGCGCAATGTATCGAGCGCACTCCTCTGAGGTCAACAGCCCGCGGATGTCAAAGAGCATGTGCTCGCCCCGCACTTCGGTCACCTCCATCGTTTTGTCCAAGGGAGTGTAAAAAAGTCGTATATTGTCTTCTATGAATGCATAATTATTTTTTTTACACTTGAATCTGATTCACACCAACCAATTTGATTCACACTCTTGAGCTTGCCCCGGGGCGCCAGGCGGGGGTCGATCACGTGATGCATCCGCGCCCAAAAGACGACACCCGACCCAAACTCGTACATCCACGCTCGGGCCGGGATCCCGATTTTGTCAAGCCTGATTGCCACCTTTTTGTTGACCCCACCAAGCCTGCTCGAACACTGGGTCACCGAAACCACGAGCTTGGCCTGATCCGACTCGAACGCCTTAATCCTGGCCTCCATTGCGGCGATTGTGATGGGTTAACAGGTTATTAATCACGATGACCTACCCAAGCGTGGACCGGATCGTCCAAAAGGCGGCGATGCTCGAACCCGAGGCGTACCTTGAGTGGTGCGACACGATTTCGGGGCTCGGCGAAGGAAGAAACAACATCTTTCACGTCCCGGCCGCCACGTACGGCGAGTACACCGTGGTCCAGATGGACGGGTTTTACTGGCCCGACGGGCCCGCTTTCTGCGGAAACGGGCACGTGCGGGCGTTCAAAGAGCCTGGAGCGTACATAGAAAGTTACTTTATTTTCGCCGTGAACCGCAATACGCAGGTGGCGTGGGCGCTGTACGTCGGGATGGCCCGCGACGAACCCGGCCCCATGCTCGAACCCGACACCGCCGTCGCCGTGTGCAAGGCGTTCAACGGGGTGTGGCACGCCAAGAAGCGGGAGCAGGTCACCGAGCAGAACAAGGCGGTCGACCGGTACCTCGACAAGGCGCGCGAGCTTTCGCCCGAGGCGTACGTAGACTGGTGCGACGCGCAAAAGGAAGAGTGTTTTGAGGCCTACAACGATAACTACGCAGGCGACGTCAGCTGGGATGATGAGCGGGTCACCATCGCCGGAGTCCGGTTCACGACGCGGTGGAAGGACACGTGCGACATTTTCGCCGTGTCGCGAAAGCTCAAGCGTGTGTACGGGGTCCGGTACCACGAGATCCTTAGTCCCCGCCCCAAAAAGGTTCCCGATGAGCCGATGCTCACGGGCGCCACCGCTGACGCGGTCCTGGCGGCGGTCCACGCCCTACAAAAGGAGTACAATGAGGAAAAAAAAAGCGTGACCGCGACGGGTGAGCAACCCAGAAGAGCTTAAATCTACTGTTTGGCTATTACAAACCAAATAAAGGCCATATATACATGCTTCGATGTCGATTAGAGTCGTTCGCATCCTGAGAAATTCGAAACGGTGTTGCACTAAGCGTTTTAATTGTTATACGCCCGTCTTTCATTTGTTTTTATGTGTGTGGCAGTTTGCTCATCGCATTAACCCCCTGTGATGGAGACGATTCCTTACGGGGGCGTCATCGCGTCCTTGAGCGCCAAGCTGAAGCAGGTCGAACGATGGTTAATTGTTCGCCCCCCAAGCAAGGCGCTTGACACGGTCCACCAGATGAGGGTCACGCTCAACATGATTGCAGATTCGCTCATCAAGCTGATGGCGGTCAACGACACGTTCACAGATGGGATGAAAAATGACTTTCGCGAAATCATCACCAACAATTTGGAGCACCCAACCAAGCCTTACCTCATCAAGAGGGCGTGTCGTGAGACCGATGTCGATTACGACGCGCTCATGGAGGCTTTCGACACGGTGTACTATTTCCAATAAACGCATTTTACTGTTTGATTGTCTTGTGTAGAAAGTCGTCGACGCGCAAACTCGACTCGGCCACGCCATTGCATCGTCATGCTCATCGTCAACTTTAATTCTAAGAACGCAAAATGTTAACGCAAACCCTCGTCCCTGCGACCTTCTTACAAAAACAAAAGCACCATGGGCGACACCGTTTACGTTTACGGGCAAGACAATGATTATGGCGAGTTTTCCAACTTTTACCGGGTTGGGTTTGTCCACCAGGGCGCCCGCTACAAGTCGTCCGAGCAAGCCATGATGCACCGCAAAGCGTTGCACTTTGGGGATAAGGCGACTGCGGCCCGGATCCTGAAAGAGGAGACCCCCCTTGGCTGCAAGCGGCTCGGGCGCCAGGTCAAGCCGTATGACGACGCCGAGTGGGCCCGGGTTAGGTACCAAATCGTGGCCGGGATCCTGGCAGACAAGTTTGGCCAAAACCCTGGGCTCCGTGACAAGCTGTTGGCGACCGGCGACGCTGATATCGCCGAGGCTTCACCCCACGACCCCATTTGGGGGATCGGGCTGAGCAAAGAGCGAGCGTCTCGGGGCGAGCCCTGGACCGGGCAGAACATGTTGGGCAAGGCGTTGGTCAAGGTCCGCACTGCGCTCAGGAAATAATCTCGACAAGGAGCTCGCACTTGGACAGGTAGTCCTTCTTGGCGGTGGGCATATCGAGTGTGATTGTGGCGTTGCTGATGAGGTTGTCGATAAACTCCTTAGCGTTGTTCGCCCCCTTGAGTTTGTTGCCCCGCACAAGAATGTCGCTCAACACTACGTGGACCAGACTGACCTTTCCGTTGCCCAGAACGTCCATTGGGACCCCAGCCCACACGACCACCGCCGTCATGTCGTCGTCGCCCCGGTCGTGCACGGTCCGGCGGATCACGGTGGCCCGCTGAAAGATGTTGCGGAGCTTGTCCCACACAAAGTTGTACGCCTGCCCGAGTTCGGCTGGATATTCGACCAGCTTCTTAACCATGAGGTCCATTTTATCCGGGGCGTTAATGACAACAAAATGGTTGAGTGGGCTCTCTCGATTCACGAACGGCCCGACCGCACCTTTTGGGCCAAGATCGGCCACGTCGCCGTTGACGGGATGGAATGGGTGGAGCAAGACGACTGGGAAACGTTCACCATGAACACCGTCGAGACCCGGCGCAAAGTGGACGTGCTCTTTAAAGTGGCGGGAGGCAGCTATTTGGGGACGGCGTACGTCCAGATCTTTGTTGACCGAGACGGCGGTGATCAAGACATGTACGCTGGAGAACGTGGAGGGCTTTTCATGTGGAGGATGATCGATTGGAACACCTCCAAGGACGTCGATGGACCCGAGAAGATTGAACTTGAGAAGACAGAGGAAGACTGTCGAGAAGATTAAAAGGTGTGTGTGTTTTCACGTTGGGTCGGCCGTGGTTAATGACTTTGAGAAGACTGCCATTAACCATCCACCATGTGGGCCGAGGCGCTGGCGTGCGTTCGGCTCGCACAGGCGTGGTGCCCCAAGGACCCCGACGGAAAACTGATCCTTCCAGGCCGAGGCTCGCTCTTGATGATACAGGGAGATATCGACTCCAAGGCCATGACTGAGAACCCTCTTGACCAAAACTACGAATGCATTTTGTACAAATTTGAGGGAGGCACCCCACCCACCATCGACTACGAGCGAATTGAGGTCGACTACGCCAATTGGGCACGATATGGGGACGTTGTTGTTCTAGTTTACGTAGCTCGGTTTCACCGCATCTACGCAGCGGTGGCGTCGTCGCATTACTACTACTTTTACCCGTTCCGTGGCGTCAACGACGCACGCGCTGCATCGACGGTGACGCATGTTCTTCTCGGCGTTGGCGGCGATCCGTGGAAGATAACCGAGGCGCGCTTAACCCGCGAGTTGGAAGGGCCCCCGCCTTACACGGTGAGAGATGGCCACGCTTCCCCGATTGCGCTTACCGCCAAGACGATGGAGTTTGTCAGGGAGTGCAAGGTGCATGAATTCATTCCGTTTGTGATGGATGACGGGACCCAGCTGGCGATGCCCCAGTGCAAGATCGAGTCCCCCCTGAGGAACCTGATCCCTTCAGCTCCGTCGGCTCCTAGCGACAATCAGCTTAAACGCGACAGACGCGGACTAGCCACGCCAAGATAAAATATAAACGGCCCCCATGCCACTTGGAGCCTGCGGGTCTTGATCCGTTGTGGTCCTGTGAGATTTGACGTCTTTGGCATCAATGTTTCAAGATGATCCAAGCGACTCACTCGAAAAACTGGCGTCGGTGAGCGCTTTTTTTCAAGGACCCATGTACGCAGTAAAATGTCGTTTACCCCTGCGCAGACACCGCTTGGGTTTGGGGCGTTGAGGGGGTTGGCGTTCCCCGTTTTGCCCCGCAGCGGGGACAGATGGGGGTTGGGCTCGTCGCGGTATTTCAACCACAACGTCCATCAAGCCCCCTACAAGCGTCCGTCCATCAATGACCACAATAGCATGCCCGTAACACAAAAAGAGTGGGACTTATACATCGGGGTCAACATCTTGAACATACACTGGGATGACTCTCACGGAGCCGACAAGTACGAGTACATGGGCGAGTTTCTCAACGGCCGCCCCAAGTTTGTCAACAACGAAACCAAGTGCATTTACTGGAATGGGGTTGATTGGCACCATTACGTGGGCGGCCGCTTGCTGCATCATCACATCAATGAGAGTGAGTTGCACAAGATGGTCCCGCCGATCGGGGTACCGTGGACCGCCGCGGCGGGCAAAGTCATGTTTACTTTTTTGTCGCCAGAGATGGACAGGCGCGCGCTGTGGGCGTGGGACGACCGGCGCCACCACCAGTACACTACGCGAACCCGCAAAATGATTACCGCAATGACACTCATCGCGGTTCGGGTCGACACGCCGCAGCCGGTGCACTGGACAATGGTGTTTGAGGAGATGAACGAGATTGACTTTGCCAAGAAGCGCAAGGTTGACTCGAAAAAGCCCAAGTAAATCGTAAGCCCTTTATTTTACCTAAATCTATCGCAACCTCTTCCTCTCCCCCCCCTTGATTGCCTCACCCCTGTTCTTGCTAAACGCCTTGTCCCAGAAGATGGCCTCGCGAACAAACTTGACTGACCACACGCACCCCGGGGATTGGCGCACGAACCGCCCCCGCCCGGCCAGCTTTGTCCCCGACAGACCGGTGCCCTGGCCGATGGGCTCAATGTAGATCGGGGCGTTGAACCGCCGAAACTTTCGCACTCGGGCGCAATAACTCTGGATGGTGTCGACATCAATGTCGCACGTCATCAGGTGGTCATGGTCGCAGTGCGGGTCGATCGTCTGGAACTGGCACCGCAGAATTTCGCCGCTCGTGTTGCGGACCGAGTACGAAAAATTGTCAAAGATGACTGGAGGGTACACCGTGCACCCTCCGGCCACGACCCACTTTAGCGACGACGGCTTGGCGTTCTGTAGGTAGATCTCGATCATGGCGGTGACTACCCACGTCTTGACGCTCTCCCACCGATCGTCGTCCCCTTCCTCGACCCGAATTTCCCGCGCAAAATACTGATCCAAAAACACGACCATCCGCATCCGAAACAGCGCGGCCGCGACGTCGATCGCCCCGGTCTTTCCGGCTTTTCCAAACAACACTATCCCAGGGTCAGACGCTTTCCCAAAAACAGAGACCTTCCCCTCGGCCCCCAGGTCAAGCGTCAACGTGTCAGTGTCATCGAGTCGAAGGTGATTAATAAACCCTCCGACCATCTTAGTGTAGGTAGGCTCGATCGAGTAACTCGGGATAGTGTTGTGTCGCCGGTGCACTACCTTGATCTTCCGGGGCGGAAACTCCTCCGCCGTCAACTCTGGGACGATCGTCGGGACCTCGGGCGGGATGTAGTGCGTGTAAATGTCGATTGATATCGGCCCCACCTTCATCACACACTTTCGCCACCGGTACCCAGCTACCACCCGCGGAAGCTGGTACGACCAAGTTGACCGAATCGCCGCACACACCGAGCTTTGGTAGAAAGCAGCCCACTCTTTACCGAGCGTCGCTACGTCGTCCACCTTCCTGTCCGGGGGTCGAGGCGTCGTGGTAAAGGTTGACCCGTCGGTCGGGTCAACCGACGGGAACGGGACAAAGCCCACCAGACGCTTGGCAATGTCAGTGTACATGAGCGCGTAACAGGACCGCCACAACACGTCGCGGTCCTGTTCGTTGCAGGTGTGCAGATGCCACCGTTCTGGCTCGCATCCGTCGGGCCAGTACGACACCGTCTCGCCGAGCCGCCGCCGGGTCTGCGAGTTGGAATGGCTCCGGATCCATCGGCGCAGCGTGGCCTGGGGGCTGACCTGGGCAGACGTCCGGCTGAGCGCTACCGCGACCCACTCTAGAGGGTCCTCCGACGTCATGTCGATCACAGCGAGGTACTTTTCGGGGGTTCGCAGCGCACGCTCCCGGAGCGCGGGCGACAACGAAAACAGCCCGTTGCGCTTGGTCCCCCGAAAGTACAACACCATCGGCGGCGGGACCACGGTGTGCGTCCCCGTAAACATGCCCGCGTGCGGACCATAAACGCCCCACTCGGACTGAGGGCGGGCGGGCGGCATGACCGCAAACTCAATCGTCCCACTCGTCATCGTGAATGTATCGGCTGTATCGCGAGAGGTCTTCGTCTTCGTCCTCGGACCTCGGACCAAAATAGTCGTCGGAAGCGTAGCCTTCGTATTCTTCCTCGCACCGTGGTCGCCGCCGCTTTCGATTGGGGACTACTCGAATCAGCGGAGACCTGGGTAGAATCCTGAAAGACGCCACAACGTGATGACACAGACAACACCGCCGGGACGGATGTTGACACTGGGCGTGTATGGGTGGGTTCATGGTTGAGATGTTAGTTTGAGCAGGAGGGCGGATTAAAGTGTTAATGCGTTGCTTTGAGAATTAATGTTGACCACCGCTCGCCCGAATCAAAACTTTTTATGGCAAGTGTTCGGTCGCCCCCCTGGAGCTGCGCACAACATGTGTTTCAGATGGCCGACCTCCGCCTGGGGCTGGCTCCTGGAACAGTCGAGCTTCGGACCCAGAGCTACTTTCTGGTCCCCATCGTCGACCTGTGCACTAAAGGGTTAGCTCTGGACTGCGATCGCCGGTATTGGGCTCCGGAGCGCGTGCGGGATGACTGGCATCAAGGGTGCGTTGTTGTCTACCGAATGGCGCTGACCGCTATTGGATTCATCGTGGGCGAGCGCGTTGACCAAAAGCTCATGACTAAACCGGAAGCGGTGGATTTTACGCAAAACGACGTGGCAAACATCTTCAGGCCATATGTGGACGCAATCGACGCTATCATAGACTAAAGTCGCGCGCGAGGTAAACGAAATGAGAGTTGCCTTTATTTGGACTGTGGTGATTACGCGGCGAGCGCGTCCTTGATGCGATCTGAGTAGCATTCGTCGCACGCCATGTCGAGCACTTCGTTGTCGTGGACGTCGAACCCGCCGTAGTCTGGGTAATCCTTCATGCGCTCCGAGCTCATATAGAGCGGGGCCCACTTGACGACGAGTTCAAGGACCCCGTTCGCCCGCATCTTGTCCCCGATGAGGCCGGCCCTGGCTTCAAGGTCCTTCTTGATTTCCCCCATCGTCACCGGGTTCCCAGATGGTGGCTCGTCGCACTTGAGCCGGCGGATGGCGTCGACGGGAACCGAGTACGCTGGGGCGTCGTGGCTGTACATGGACAGGTAGTGCGCGTTGAGCGCGTCGCGAATCTGGCTCCACGAGTGCCCGGTCAAACCCACCTCCCTGATGGCCTTCATGCACGCTTGGGCCCGCTTGCCCAGGGTCAGCTTGTACCCCTTGAGCGCGTGGTTGAAATATTCGCCCTTGCTCCAGGCCTGATTGAGCTCGTCCCATTCCTGTTCACAACGCCTCACTGTGTGCGGCTTGGGCTTGCGGGTCCACGGTCGCCGGCGCTGCGCCCCCCAAATGGTCCCTTTGCCTGCCTTTGTCCTGTGGACAACGGAAGTCTTGTAGGACCAGTAAGTGGGCATGACTTGAGGGTCTGAAGGTGGGAGAGTATGTGGCGGGTATGAAGGTCTGAAAGTTTGTGGGTCCGGATCGGAGATTGTCCGGCTGAGTCACAATTTCAAAACTGGCCCGGATGAGTCACAATTTCAAAACTCGCCCGGCGGATGAGTCACAATTTTAAAACTCGCCCGAGCGGGCGGGTCCGAGCGGAGCCGTCACAACCGGGTGAGCGATGGCCGCGGTGCAAAGGAGTGGCGACGATTTGGAGGAGTCCCTGGGCGACAAGGGAGACCACTGCGAGATGGCGGCGTCAATGGGGGCCATCGAGGCCATCCACGAGATTTCGATGCCGTTGCTCGACGAGGCCGCCGACAGTCTTGGCTGCAACATGAAGCTCCTGAATTGGAAAATCCTCTGGGAGCTGTGCAAAGGTCTCGGGATCGAGTGGCCTGAGGGGGTCGCAAACGTCGGCCTGTTGGTCAATGCGGGGTTTGTCCACTGGATCAATGAGTGCGATCAGCACGACAACGACACAATCAGCAAGCTACACACGGCGATGAACAATATGTTCCAGGTTGTCGTGCAGTACGTGGTCGGATGCGTTCCCGAGAGCCACAAGGAGGCCGTGGCCGCAAACGCCGCCAGACGTATGGCCAGCGTGGAGAACGCGCGTGATTTGGTTGTCGCCGCGCAATTTCTGGCCATCAACAAGGCGGTGCAATGCGCAGTCGACGGGGACGTCGCGATGATGGACGATGATCTGCGCGCCTGCGCCGAGGACTACTTGGCCAGCGAGATCGATGCCATTGGGGCGTGGGAGAGCGCGGGTCTCGACCCGATCTACGAGCCGCTCCAAGAGTACGTCGAGGCGGCGGTGTTTTTGCGCGTCGTCTCGCTCGATCTCACCACGTGATTGTGCGAATAAATTTACTTACTTGAACATTTATATCGCCTGGTTTGGCGCGCGCAGCGTAGACATGGTTGTAGCCGTTCGGTTCATGGTGGACCCGAGCGTCTGGAGCGTGCTTCGAGTACCGCGCAGCGTTGATTCGAGGTCGTTGACCGTCCCGTTGACCGTAGATGACAGCTGTTGGAACGCGCTCCTGACCACTCCTATCTCGTATTGAATGGCAGCGCTGGCTGTGGCAATGTCCTTGATGGCCATCTTGTAGACCACCCACCCGCCGTACGCTAGAACGCAGATCACGAGCACGATGACGGTCAGAATGGCCGCCACGATCCCGTGGATGTGATCGAGGTGCCAGTTTTGCACGAGCATGATTTCGCCCTTGACCGCCATTCTTGGGTTGCCTTTTGAACAAATTGCGGTCGATTTTTTTTTACTGCTTGGTGGCGGCCTAGGCTGCCTTGGTCATTTCAGTTTGAATTTTTTGCATCTTGTCCGCAGTGGCGGCCATGACCCCCGCCTTCATGTCGTTAGCTTTTTTGGTCAGTGTTGCTTGCGCCTCGCGCGCCGCCGCGCTCGCCGCGCCGATAGCGTCAAGGAGCCCTTTTTTTGCTCCTGGGTTGATCATGCCAAGAGCCATCCCGGCGGGCGTGTTCTTGATGGCGGCCTCGGCGGTCTTTTGCGCCATCTTCGTGAAATCAAAACCGAGCCCAAGATGACCGCGTGTCCGCGACCCCCGCTTCTTGGCCTGAGCCTGCGACCCTCGCTTCTTGGCCTGAGCCCGCGACCCTCGCTTCTTGGCCTGAGCCTGCGACCCTCGCTTCTTGGCCTGAGCCTGCGACCCTCGCTTCTTGGGCTGAGCCTGCGACCCCCGCTTCTTGACCGACTTGCGCTTCCTCGCCGGGGGCTTTGGACGGGAGACTTCGCCCTGGGCCATTTGAAGAATGGATTTTCGGGCCTTGGCGGCGGCGGTCCGCTGTGGTTGGTGGGGCATGGCCTGGTTTTTGCTATTATGGGGCCTTCGGAAAAGATCGTGGGGGGTCGACCCCGACTTGGATTGTTGGGAATGGGATCGGATAATAATGGAGTCTATACCGGATATTCCACTGTTGCGCATCTTCTCGTACCTCCCGGTCCCGGAGCTGGCGCGAACCGTTCCGTTGGTTTGTCGCCGATGGAACGACATGAGCCGCTGCACCCCGGACATTCGGTTGACCTTTGGCGGATCCAAGGTGTCAAAAGAAGGGGTGCGCGAGCATTTGCGCGGCTCGATCGCTCGATTCTCCAACATCACATGGATCAACCTCGACGGGTGCGCCTTTATGCACGACGCTGACGTGGCCCAGATTTTCGCCCACTCACCTGGCCTCGAGGCGGTGTCGCTCCAAGCGCTTCGCATCACTGACCTCGCTCTCGCCTCGCTCGCCACGCACTGCCCCCGGCTGATCTGGGTAGACGTTGGTGCGACCAGCGTCACTGATCGCGGGATACACATCCTGATATCCAAGTGCGCTCGGCTGGCCCGAATTGACATTCCCATGTGTTTGAATTTGACCGACGAAATCGCGATCGGGTTGTCGGGCGTCCAAAAGCTGGCGGTGCTTAATGTTTCGACGTGTCGCCGATTGACCGACACGTTTTGCTCGAGGTTCGCCCTTGCTAGCCCGGGGCTCATCGCGCTCAAAATGAATCATCTGCGCCGAATCACGGACGCCGGCACGGCGTTGATGATTGAGAGGGTGGGGCACCGGCTCAAAGAGATCGAGATGAGCAACAGCTTTGACCTTGGCGATATCTCGGTGATGGCGCTCGCCAGCGTGGCCAAGAGGCTCGAGTCGATGACCATGACCGAGACGGTGGGCCACGGGAACCTGACCGACCTCGGGGTGTCAGCCCTGGTGCGGGGGTGCCCCCGGTTAACTCGGCTGGACCTGTCGCACTGCCACGCCATCACGATAGCGTCGGTCACTGACATCCTGCACCACTGCGACAACCTTGATACGCTTTTGCTTGAGTGTTGTCTCCAGCTTGACGACGCGGAAATAGACATCGACCGCGTCCAATGTCGGCGTCTCCGGTCCGCGTCCTTTCGCGGGTGTTATCGGATCACGGGCCCTCTGATTCTCGAGCTGGTGTCGGGGTGTCCAGGCCTCGAACGACTCGACGTCGGCGGGTGCATGCTCGCCAAGCCCGCCAAGATCTTGACCGCCGTGTCCGACCTCACCAAGCTCAAGGTTTTCGTCTTTTGTCGGGAAGACCCTGTCGCCATTCCGGTGCGCCCGTAACCTTTTTCGGCCGGGACGTAAGGTAAAACCAAGAGATGTCCGTCAAGCCCAACCAGGCGTACTCGACCCGAATCACAGGTGATGTAATGATGACGGTCCGCGCTGACACCGCGGCGAGCGAGGCCAGCGCGATCAACAAGTATCACCCGGTCATTTCCGACTCGGGCGGGCGAGTGTGGGCGGCTGCCATGTCGACGGGTGGATCGGTCGCCGACGGCGCCGCCGTGACCTCAATCAACCCTGTGATCGTTGGAGCCGAGGCCCGCTTTACCTCTAAACTGGCGGTCGACGACGGCGACGCGGTTCGCCTTCAAACAGATATTCAGGGGCGATTGGTGGTGACGGGGGCCCAGCGCGAGCTGACCACTGTGACCCAGATAACCATCACCACGACAAACGCAACCACAATTGTGACGGCGGGTGGCGCCAACGTGTTTACCGACTTGGTCACGTTGATCGTGTCCAACTCGTCCGCGACGGCGGCCAACGTGACAATTAGCGACGGAACAGCCACCGTGTTGGTAATGCATGCCAGGGCCGAGTCGAACGAGATCTTTCATTTTGGGTTGGTCCCGATCAAACAGTCGGCCGCCAACATTGCATGGACGGCTAAGTCAGGCACCGCCGTCACGTCGATTCAAATTACCACCGTTGCGGCCGTCCGCTCAGACGCTACTGTGTGAGTCGATTAATTAACCGCGCATAACCAGTGTTTCATGGCCTGGAAGACACCCAACGGGACCCTCTCTGTGCACATTGTCTACGGAAGTGGGACGACATTTGACGGCCAACTCTTGTTTGTGACCCGATGGCGGGCGGACTGGGGCGAGCTCTCAGTCGAGCCCTCCAAAAGATTGGAGAGCAAGGCGGTCGGGTTGACGGGCCGCCTCTTCGACCCGGGCAACGCCCAGACCTGGGCCCCCCGCAAAGACTTGTGGTTGCAGGATCGGGTCGACAATTACCTTTCGATCGTGAGGCCGCCCCCGATTGGCTTTGTCGGAGAGTCCAAAGGGACAAGGCGGCTTCCGCTTTACGATCAGCTCCGGGTCCGGGCCGAGGCCGGGCGACTCATGGCGGCCGACCCCGGCCTGGGCCACGCCGCGGCGATGCGCGAGGCGGCGGACCGACAGTAAATTTTTCCTGCGACAGACGCCAAAGAAGGATGCATTTCGCCCGGTACAACACCGGGATCTTTGAGCACGAAGTGTGCGCCCTGTTTCTCGAGATGACCGGGAACATCGCCGCGCAGTACCTTGAGGCCGTCCGCGAGCGCGCCAAAAGGTCGGCCAAATCGAACACCAAAACAGAGCTCGAGTGTTTCCAAGAGGGGATCAAGACGGTTGCCTCGTGGAATGACGACGTGCGGTCGCGCTACTACATCAAGGCGGTGGCCAAGTACAAGACGATCGAGGGAGTGTACCGGTACACAGTGTACCAATTTGTGAACCAGGTGTACTCGGACGAGTTGCAGCGGAACCGCATCCGGATCCATAAGCCGCTGCTCGTTCGGTTCTTGGCGCGCCATCTCGCGCTAGTCTGCGCGGACAAGGACGTTGTGTCGATGAAGTATTTCGATTTCGACCCAGTGGCCGCGCAGCTGTTCAACGAGAAAAAGGCCCGCGAAACCTTGTACAACACGGTGGTGCAACAAGAGTGCGTCGAGATCCTTCCGCCCGAGGGAGCTGTCCAAGAGGTGCGAACGATCCAGCCCCCGCCGGCGGTGACGATGATACCGCAGTGGGAACCCGAGCCCCCGACCGCCGAAACACCGGTCACTTTGAAGGACAAAGAGCCTGAAGCAGCGGTCACTTTGGTGGTCGAAGAGACCAAGGCCTTGACTGAAACCGGACCCCCGGTCACCCCGGTGGTCGAAGAGTCCAAGGCCCTGACTGAAACCGGACCTCCGGTCACCCCGGTGGTTAAAGAGCTCAAAGAAAAGAAAGAGGAGCCCAAGACCGCGACCGAACCCCCGGAGGACAAAGAGAAACCCGAGACTCCAAAAAGCGAAAGGACCGAGGCTACCCCCGAACCTTCTACAAGCGCCCCAACGCTGTCAGCCAAGAGCATCCCGATCCCTCCGCCCCCGACCCCCGATCATCCAGCGGCGGCGCCGTTTGTCCCGATCGGTGTGCGGTCTAAGATCAAGACCCCTGTTGAGTTTTCTCAAAAAGACGTCGAGATGAAGTGGTCCTCCAACAAAAAGGGGTTGGTTGACGAGCAGCGCGCGAAGGAGCTCGACCTTCCCGGTTCCGAGGCCACGTTCGGGTCGGACGTTCAGAAGCTTTTTGACGCCAACAACGATTTGTCGAGTGTGGCGCCGGGCGATAGTATTTCAGGCATGCTCAAGTAGCGGGGGTGTTTACTGTAGACGATGAAAGGAGCGGGCTTTCGGCCGCCTCGGCCATAAAAGGCGCGCGGCGGCCCATCTTAGCGGCGTCGTCGCCCGCCGTCACGCACAAGAATAAAACGCTGCCCCCAAACACAAACAGAAGCACAACCATGACGATAAGCCCGCCCATTTGCGCAAACGGCGGCTTGTCGAGGTAGACGGCTGTGACCGGATGGGTGTCGTGATAGCAGGTTCGAGTAGTGTTGATGAGTGATTGTGCGATTCGCGCGGCCCACGCCGACTGGTCCACCTTGGATGTTTTCCAGTCGCCTGTGAACGTGCACCCAAGCTGGATCGGAAACTGTTGGTTGACCATGACTCCCGGGAACGCACCGGTGTACGCCCGGACGCACGCTCCTTTGTAGTTCGGGCCGCAGTCGATCCAGCCATGGGGGTCATCGGCCGATTGAGGGCGGGTCACCCCGGCGATGGTGCACATGTCTTTCCGAAACCTGGTGTAGAGCGCCGAGTAGTTCTGTAACGTAATCATAAAGACGATCAGCAACACGACAAACCCGACGGTCGCCGCGGCCGAGATCGCGCGGTTGTAATTCATCCAGCTCCGGTAGCGGGCCCGGTCTGGATCAGGAGGGGCCGGAAGGGCTTGGTCGTTACGTACTTAGAGACCGTCCTCGGGCTTACCTTGAGCTGCGAGGCAGGGCTGGGGCCGTTTCGCGGACGCTCCGATCCGATCGTGTGCGTCGACGTGACCTCGGGAACGGCGAACCTCACTTTTTTGGTTGGGGATGGGGCCGAGCTAACGCGGAGCTGAGCGCGACACTTGGATCCCCACAGCGCGTAGATCAGCCAGAGCGCAGCGATGACCGAAATGACCGACCCGACCACACAGAGCTCTTTGACCGCGAGGACGCATCCGATAATGCACAGCGAGGCGCCAACAATCCAGAGGGTAATGATTGGAATTAACATCGCGTTGGATCTTTTAATTGAGTGCGTGGGCCCGATTTTTGGTGTGCGATTAAACAAGCCCTTTGACCGCCACTTCATGGACGGCTTGCACGGCGCGGTGGTCCGAGACCCCGCCAAGCGTGAGCACGCGCTCTCGTTGGTGCGATCGGCTTTTAACGCTCGCAACGTCCAGACGCACACCCCGGTGGACAACCCGGTGTCGCTGGACCGCGAGAACCTCGGGCGGTTGGCGGCCGAGCCCTACATGGTAGCGTTCAAGGCCGACGGCCGGCGGCTGGTGCTGGTGCTCACGATGCACGAGGGTCACGAGACGGCTTATTTGGTGGACCGCGCGGGCGAGGTGTACTCGACCGTGGTCGCGGCGACCCGAAACCATTTTACGCGGGGCACCGTGATCGATACCGAGTACGTGGTATACCCCAAGACCAAGGAGGGTGAGCTGTTGGCGTTCAATTTGTTGGTCGACCGCGGCGAGCCGCTGTGGCGCAAGCCTTACACCGAGCGGCTCGAGGCGCTCCGCAAAGTGGTTCCGCCGAATCGGGTGGACCCTCACCGCCGAAAATCGTTTGCGATGATGCACATCATGTCGATGGTCGACAATTTGCACCTGTTAACCAAGCATACCGACAAGTTGCAGTACCTCAAGCAGATGCTCCGGACCGTGACCCCGCGGTACACGACCGACGGGCTGGTCCTGACGGCGGCCGACCGCGGAGTTCGGTCCGGACAGGACGAGTCGTTGCTTAAATTCAAATTCACTCAAACGGTCGACTTGGTGGTTTGGGCCGAGGGGGCCGCCGGCGGGTGGTCGACCCCGGTGATGACGTGCGACAGCGGCGGTGAGGAGCGCCTGGTGGAAAACATGAGGCTGGACCGGGAAGATCCTGCGTTTTGTCGGTTGTTAGAGGGCAGGCGCATTTACTGCGAGATGTTGGGGAAGCCCATCCAGTTCTCGCACATCCTCGAGCTGAGGTGCGTCGCCGATGGGGCGGGCGGGGTGATTGGCCGGTTCGTTCGAGTTCGAACCGACAAAAGCTCGCCAAACAATGTCGCCACGGTCAGTCGAACCATTCAGTGCTTGTGGGACAATGTGCAGGTGGATGACCTTGTCGAAATGTGCAAAAGATACCAGGCGGAACATCAACATCCGCAAAAAATTCGGAGGGTGTGATGAAACAAAGAGAAAGAGACTATGTCCGACGGAACCCTCATCGACACGATCCGGACGATCATGGGCGTTGATCCCAAGGACGACAGGGAGGTGCGTCTCGAGTACAACCGCATCGGGCAGCGGGCCGCCATGCTCATCTTTTTGGCCGACCCCATGGAACGGTTTGACAAGTTGCGGGAAATCGTGGAGGCTGTCAAGGACGCGCTCTTTGGCAACCGGTACGCCGAGATCGCCGCGCTTAAGAAAAGTCCGCTCTCGATGTACAAGGAATCGCTTGCCAAAGTGTTTCAGTGCTTGAAATTGGTGCGCGACTACACTCCGGACATGGCCGACGGGATGTGGGACGAAACCAGTGAGGAGTGCACCACCGAATTTCAAATGCAAGAGGGGTGGGTTGACAAGTGCGTGATCAAGGGTGGGCCCACGGCGAACGAGGTCGAGCAAATGGTCAAGTCACCGGTGATGATGCACTACTTTCTGGGCGAAAACCTGGTCAAGGCGGGGCTCGAGTCGACAAGCAGCGGGGACACGCTCGACGCCACGCTCATCGCCGCGATTCAGTCGCACCTTGAGTTTGTTTTTCTGTTCTCGTGGTGCGCCAGCCTGCTCAAGCACGTGGGGGAGGCTGGGAGCATCCCTGAACAGGACGCCACCGAGTACGATGCCCGAGTCAAGGAGCTCAGCGTTGCTTCGGCGGCGGTCATCAAGTACGTCGCCGCGGGTCTCGACAGCCTCTTCACGGGCGAGGGCTCGGCGGCGAAGGAAGACATGATCACGGCCCTCGCAATGATGGGTGACCTTCCCGTCAGCGTTCCGACCGTGAACGACGGTGGATATAGCGAGATTGCGGGCTACGTGGCCCCAATGGGCGGCTTCAAGAGCAGAGATGTCTCGTGTCCTTCTCGGAAGTGAGTTTGCAGACGTTGCGCACTGTTTTTAGGTTGGGGATCTGGCCTTGCTTGATGATATCGGTCGCTGCTTTGGCCTGGGCCATGTTGTCCTTGTAGATCTTAACGATCAGCTCAGTAAAATCGGTTTGTAAAAAATTACCCCGCTTGATCGCTTCATGGAAGGGGTGATGTTCGTCGTATGCGTCGTTTTGGCATACAATCATCCGGCCAAACGCGACTGGGGACCCGGCGTCGCCGCCCGGTTTGAAGATGGTCGGACATTCGACTCCCTTAAACACGTCGTCTTCCCCTACGTACAGCTTCACAAAGGTGTACAAGAGGTGGAACAGAGCGTGGTCAAAGAGCGTCGAGTATTTGTAAAATTTGTAGTTGATCCCGTAGATAGTCGCTGGTACAATGCTCGGATCTTCCAGGGCTTCGACCGTAATATCGTCGATGAACAAAAAAGAGTCGAGATCGATCATCCGGAACCCATAGACCGCGGAGCACACCATGTTGAGGGGCTTGATGTCAACGTACATGACACTAGCCCTCACACAAGCACACAAAAATCGGAGTCCAAACGAGAGCGCCTCCGCCAAAAATTCGCTCAGGATCTGGTCTGTTGCTTGAAAGATCGAGTAAACTGTTTGTGCCCCACCTTCCATGACGCAGTACAGTTTGCTCTCGTGTTCAAACTCGCACCAAGGGATGAGAAACCGGTTGAGCTCTTTAAGCGCTGAACGACAGGTCTCCCACCGCCCCCTGTTCTCAATGAGCTTGACCCAGACGTCCCCGCCATTCTTCTTTCGGTGAGTCCATTTCTCCACTTTGGCTTTCTTACTCTCAAAGATGTCCACCATCGGTGTGTTGCTGCGGTAGTTTTTGACCAAATCTTCGTAACTCCCCGGAAGGCTGGCGGTCATCTTGCTTTTATAATTACACCCAATACGGGAAAACCATGACCGATTGGACCATCGTGCCTTGCAGAGGCGAGCTGACGGGCGACGCTTTTACCCACATCGTGGCGTATTTCAAGCCCAAAAGCGTCCCGTACCCCGACACGCCGCCGCCTAGAGGCGTGGTGACCCGGGTCGACGTTGACCGCGTCACAATTCGATGCCCTGAGTGGGGGACGGCGTACTTTTGGAGAGATGACACAGGACCGTTTGGCGAATACCTTCGCCAGCTTTCGGCCAAAGCCTCCAAGTTTCTAGTCGCGGCCGTGCACGCCGGTGACGCGGCCGCTCTGTTCTCAACGCCAGGGGTACACTACTTTCCCGCGCTCGCGCTGTGGCTTGGGGCCCCGCAAGTCCCGATTGACATGTACGATGACTACCCGCACAAGACCAAGCCGCACCGTATTTTAATACCCCAGGGCTTCTCCAAGGAGATCGCGCTTTTAGGCCGGGTTCCATGGGAGTGCGGCGTCGACGACGTGTGCGAGCTCTTTCCCAACGGAATCCCCAATCCGTAAAGCCATTGCAAGTAAATTTGCCAACAAATTTAGTGTCATGTCTGCGAAACATGGTTATCCGATTTGCGTGCGAGCCAGCCATCGGTATGGAATGTGGAGACGCGTTTACGCACATGATTGCCCGCTTTCCCAGGGGGCAAATATTGTACGCCGATGTCCCCCCGCCGCGGGGACTCATCGTCGAGGCCGTTGACGACACCACGCTGTCCATCAGGTGCGCCGAAGTCGGTACCGTTTATGTTACTCGCGGGGATTGGTCGCCGTTTGGCAGCTACCTGCGCGATCTTTTCCGACCCGGCGTTAACGGTTTGGTCGCCCAGATTTACTTTGACACGCCCGAGACCACAGCGTGGCGGAATCTGAGCCCCGACGCTAGGGTGCAGCACGTTCCGGAAATTGCGTTGGCCATGGGCGGGCCTGAAGTGCACGTTCAAGAGTACGAGAATTACCCGCACAAGAACAAACCGCACCGACTCGTGGTTCCGGCGGGGTGCAACGTCGTGTGCACCATTAACAATCAAGCCAGGTGGTTGTGTACGTCGACGAATTTTCACACGCTGTACCCGCGAGGGATGCCCATGACGGTGTTGCCACACGGCAATTGGATCGTCAAGCCCAGCCCCTGGCCCGAGTATGACGTCTGAACATCATTGCTTCCGCTTGCCATGGGTCATGACCGTCCCGCCGCTCATCTCGATGTTTCGGATCCGCCGCACTAGCGTCTGGTCGTGAGCGCACGCCTCGACCACGTCCTCCGGGGTGTGGGTCGCAATCACTATGGTTCGATCGCGGTCATCGGCTAGCGCTTTGAGCAACACCCGGAGCGACTTGGGCCGCAGCTTGGGCGACACCGACGCGGTAGGTTCGTCGTACATCATGATGGGCTTTTGGTGCAACAGCGACCGAGCGAGCGTCACCAGCTGGCGCTGCCCGCCCGACAGCCGCACTCCACCTTTGCCCGCCGCCCGGGTTGCTTCGACATCGGGGATCCCGACTGCGTTGAGCAGCGCCTGCGCGTCGGCCACGTCTTCCGGGTCAGGACCCTCCGAGTCGTCGCGCTCGGTCCCGAGCCGGATGTTCTCCTGGACCGATCGGTCGAGAAGCGTCGGGAGCTGCGCCACGTACGTCACCTTGTCGTCGATCGCGTCGGCGTCGAGCGTTTTGATCGACTCGCCCAGGATCTCGATATCGCCCTTAGTCAGCGGGTGCATTCCAGCGATGGTGCGAAGCAACGTGGATTTGCCCGACCCGACCGCCCCGGTCAGGATCACAATCTCGCCTTTGCGAATCACCAGTTCAACGTCGTGAATCGCGTTGGTCCCGATGGTAACGCCCTTGACCCGAATTGCCACGTCGCCGCCGTGAGAATCGGCGCTGGGAACGCGGGGCTCGAGCTCAGGCACCTTGGGTAGTTTGTCGAAAAAGGCTTGCATCTTGTACAGCTGCGATATCTCAAAGATGGTGGGCATGATCAGGTTGCCCAGCTGGTTCAACAGCTCCTGGGATTCGAGCAGGATCATCGCCGATGGGACCAGCGTCTTGGTGTTCATCAGTGGCTGCTTTCCGTTCTGGCGGCGACTCAATATAGTGAGTAGCAACACCGCGCCCACAAAGTACCCCGACACCACCACCTGGAACGGAAAAGTAAATTTGAAGTGGCAGAACATCACGCTGCGGAAGCCAGCTTCACAGTTGGTCTGCTTGTTCACCAACTTGCGGTATTCGCGGTTGGTGCACCGCGCGCTGTACACCGCCAACAGGTTGTCCAAAACGTCGCCGAACCGCTCGATCAGCTGGTCGTTCTCCTCGTACGCCTCGGCTGACCGCTTTCCGCACACCTTGACCATTCCGTACCACAGCGCGATCGTAATGGACAGCGTGGCCATAAATAGGATCCCGACGCTCCAGTGGAGCCACAATGTGTACGACACCAGGCCCAACAGGATAAGCGCCCCCGGGACCAGGATGATTCGCATTACGTACAACAGCTTCATCATCACCTCGGGGAACACCGCCGCTTTGTGCACGATGTTCGAGACGGTCGGGTTGGTGAAGTCTCGGCGGTAGCACTCGAAAATGGCTTTGAACATCTTTTTGCGCATGAACGTGTATAGCTCGGACGAAATGTACACATCGACGATCTGGAGCAGCCCTTGCATCAACACTGACGCGACGTACGCTCCGATGAGGCGTTTCCACACTTTTCTCCACGCGGTGGTGGTGTAGAAATCGGTGGGGTTGTCTTTGATCATCTCGATGATTTGACCCGCAAAGTAAGGAATGATAACCATCTTGAGCGGGAACACGAGGAGCAAGAACATGTAGACGATGAGCAAGCCCTTGTACTCGCGACAAAACTCGGCCGCGAGGCTCTTGATCGAAAGCATACACTCCTTTTACTATTGGATACCACAACATTTTTCAAAAGTGGCCGCGGCGTGGCTTGGGCATTTTTGGTCTCCCTTCCTTCCGTGGCCCCTGGAAGTGCGGGGGCGGGAAGGCTCTGCGAAAGGGAGCGCTTACAGGAGTAGGAATAAAGTTGTGGGCGATGGGGTCCTCTGCCAGGGCCGGAAGTTCGATATTAAAGTATCTAGGAAAAAATAGATCCCCGTTCCTCAAGACGTGTGCTTGCATCCCCGGACCATCGATCTCCGGACCATCAATCGCCCCGCCGGGGAGCGTCCGCAGCTGAAACCTGTTGAACGCGATGCACTGCGCCCAAGAGACTATGACAACCCCGCTGATGTAAAAGTGCGTAGCCTTGTAAAAGACACCCGCGGCCATCGACAACGTGAAAACGCTCTCCGGGCCCTCAGGAAGCCCCTTGATTGGCTTCAGTCTGGTGAACCTCGGCGCCAAGTTGTCCGTCTTGAGATGCACCACATACATTTTGGAGAGCCTCGCGGCGACCCGAATGTCTTCGATCGACGTGATGGTCACGCATGTCCCCCGAAGGTTGTGTGCCAGCTCGTTCCATCGCCGACACACCCGCGGGATTTTCTTGCAAAAGTCGCGGTCGCCAAGCCGATCAAAAATGTCGAGCCACAGCTCGTCCGGGAGCTCCGGGATCTCCATGATTTAAGTTTTTTAGTGGTTTATGCCAAGAAATATGAAGGTTTTCAAGCGGTTAATTAATCTTCCAATAAAGCATCATCAACACGTGTTGCAGACAGTGTGGGCCGAGTCGACTGCCCCCCCCCCGCTCGAGCTCTCTCCGCGGACCGACGACTTTGCACAGGGTTTCTAAAATTGGCGTCTGTTTATCTTATCCATGACGGCCCGGTCGTTCCGGGCCGAATACACGGACGTGTCGGCCGAAGAATACATTTGTCTCTCCGCCCCGCCCTTGACCTTGCCATCGGACTCGAGGGGGAAAATCCTGGGGTTCTCTTTGTCGACGATAACGGCTCTTGTTTCAGGGTCATATTCCTCTTCATCGACGATGGTGGTGCTCGTATCGGGGTCATTTTCCACTCCGATGCGAGCCGTGAGTTCATCGCCCACCCCGCCTTTTGTCGCCGTAAACCTAATGGCCTTTTGGTCTGCGAGGACCTCGGCCGTGAGAGCGTTTCCATTCAACTCTTGAAAATCTTGATGCTTGCTAACGTAGTGGGTGTTGCCATTGTCAAAGTCGGAAGGAAATACGACTTTCCACCGCGGGTTGTATGGCCAGTTCTGAACCCCCTTGCGAATACTTTCAAGTTCGTCGTCGAGCGGGCGGATTCCGATAATTTCGTTCAAAATCGGGAACCGGTACACAATCTCTTTTGTCTGGTTGTACGCGTCCCCACCGAGCTGGAGGAGCGTGCCGTAGGGTGGCAAGTGATGAAAATAAAACCCGTATCCAAGCCAATTAGCAAGAGCAAACGCCATGATTTCAACAGCCTGCGTAACAGACAATGCCCCTCGTGACCCGAATCGTTTTGCGAACAGGATCAACCCATTGACAATCTCGCCAACGTTGTTCGAGTCCAACTTGGCCACAAAAACCCTGTCGTCACCATTGGGCGTGAACTTGCCTTCGCTCACCTCGGCCAGCTGCGCGCCAATAAACTTGATGGTCACAGTCTTGTCGTCTTTCACGTCCGAGACAGCGTTGAGCAGGTCCCAGACAAAAAAGTTGTAGTCGCCCAGCGGTGCGCTCCCCGTAAGCTTGGCCCCCTTTTTCTGCCAGGCAGTAACACCCTCACGCATCTTTTGGCACAAGTCTTTGACCTCCATTTGTTCCCACTTTCTCAGTTTCTTTCCGTACGCGTCGATTCGCTTGCCCCACCGATTTTTGTCGTCCGCGGTAAACGCCTTTCTAGCACGCTTGTGATTGTCTAGAATATCCTTTCTCAGATGGTTTTGCTTTGTTTCAATTTCACGGGTCACCCAGTTGATGGCCGACAAAATGTATCGGACCTCGCTCTTTACCTCATTTTCATCATCTTCTGCGTACCGCTCCGCCTTTTCGCCCTGAACAAACACGTCGGCCTCGTAACGAGAATTTAGTCTGGCGGATCGACGACGCGGAGGGCGAATCGATCGACGGCGAGACATTATTTTACTTAAGTTGTCCAATCGTATTTTTGTACTGCTTTTCAACCCTTGAAAATGATCGCTCAGCCAGGTCAAAGGATGGACGCCGCTGCGTTTGAGCGCGACGGGTTCATCGTGGTCCCCGACGTATTGACGTCTGAAGAAGTGGCCATGGCGAGAGCCGAGCTCCACGGCTTGATCGAAAAGGCCAGCGGTCACACGATTCAAGACTTTGTGAGCGATCCAAAGCTGCTCCACGGGGGACGGGCCAACAACCCCGCCGCCAACATCCTCGCGCCCGAGTGGAAGATGCGAATCCACATGCACCCCAGGGTGGTTCAGACATACAACGAGCTCTTTACCCAGACATTTAAGACCGGCCGGGGTATTTTTGCTAGCTCTATCCCGTTTCTGCCCACGTCCACGCCACCGGCCATCCCGCTGATTGACCGGGTGGCGTGTCGGTTCCCAGGCGAAGAGGGGCTCGGGTTGCACGTGGACAAACCTTCCGACAATCCAGACCGCACGCGGCTGTACTGGCGGCCGATCCAGTCGCTAATCTGCTTGACGGACCACTGGTCGACCGAGGACGGCGGGCTCCAGGTGGTTCGGGGCGCCCACGCGACCCTCGCCGACTACTTGAAAGGCGCCGACTGCCCGCAAGAAGACGGCGCCATCAAGCTGACAGGAAAGCGCCACGATAAGCTACGGGCCGGCCTCGAGACAGTGATGGCGCCGGCCGGGTCGATGATCCTGTGGGACGCCCGGTTACCCCACGCCACCGCGCCGTCCCTGCGAGAGGGGGTCACCCGCGAAGTGGTGTACACGGGTTTTTTGCCTAACGTCGCCGTCAACCGGCGGTACAGCGCCGAGATCCAGATGCAACGACTGACGGCCGCCAATGACCGCGACTGGGAAATGGCCCAGCTGGCGACCGGGTTTGCGCGCTAAAATTTGGTATCTATAACCATCCAAAAGCCATGAACCCTGCCAAGATTGCAATGTGGGCCGTCACGTTTGGCGTGGTGGTGGCCGCCTTTGTGACACTCGAGACCATCGGCCCCGCCCCCGCCCCCAAAAATGAAGAGCCCGCCCTCAAGCCCCACCAGGGCCCACCCCCGATTGTGCGACGCCAGTAAATTGATTATTTAATTGCTTCAATTTTTAGTTTGAGTAGAACAAGTTGTAGTTAACCACTTTAAGGCACAACCAAATTCGATAGAGTGCACACATTTGCATAAACGAAATGGTTTACGTGACGCTCAGTTTTACGTGCATTACTTTTTACCCCAACCCGCATCTCATGGGGTATCACAAATACTGTGGGTCTGGGTGTGCGTGAGAAACTCGATGCAACCATGACAACATTTGGTGCTCGTCGTGTCATGTGCTATAATAACAGGGCAAGTTTTGCATGCAACTACGTTTTTGAGGACCCACCAAAAGATCTGAACGGACTGGAAAAGTCATTTTCAGACATCGTCGGCGTGCTCTGCAACGACTATGACACATTTATAAATGCCTGTATCTTGGATGGGGACGGCCACAGTGGCATAAGTATTGATGCCATTTCCAGTTTTCATCGACACCAAAACCCATGTTAAGGTAAGAATCGGCGCATGTCAAATTTATTCTCAACAAAACACTTTTGCCAAAGCCCTGTTGGATGCCCATCATCATTCCCATCTTGACAACCCCGATCAGGGCAAGTTGTAGTTAACCACTTCAAGCCACAACCACATTCAATAGAAATGGCGAAGCTCAAGGCGTCGTGCGACAAACATGGCGTGGCCGACCCTGTTAACCCCGATTCGATGTTACACAGCGATGACTCAGCCCAAATTAACATGATGAGTCAGTGTTTTAAAATGGGGAAGGGGGGGGAGGCGTGAGCAAGTCATCACAACCCCAGCGGACAAGTTATGGCAGCGGCGGCGGGCAGGGCCGAGGTCAAGGACGAGGTGGTCGAGTGGACCGACAGCGAGGGGGAGGACGGGCAGATTGTGTGCGCAAATTGCGGCGGGTGGCGGCCCAAGGTCGGCCCGTGTTCCCGGTGCAACAAGAAAAAAAGGCCGCTCAAGATCGGGGGCAAGGCAGAGCGCAAGAAAAAAGCTCGGATTCAGCTGGACGAACTTCTCAAGCAGCTTGTAAGAGCCGGGCAAGGGGCCACTGTCGAGGAGATTCGTCGCGCCTCCGAGCTTGCGCGCGAAGGGGTGCTCGATTAATCGTTTTTTTGATTACACGATTTGCACGCCACAACCATGCGCCATTCGGTTAAGCTCGCGTGGTGCGCTGTCGGGTGCGCCCTGGCGATCGGTCTGTCCATTTGGGGGATTGTGTGGGGGTCCGAGACTATGAATGCCAGCCAAAAGGACACAGAGTCCCGGAAGGACTTCGGGGACGTCACCTGCGTGGTCTTAAACGTGACGGTGGTGGACGGCGACTGTTGCGTGGTGTGGGTTCAACACCGCCTGTACACGGACGCAGTCACGTGGCTTCAATGGACATATCCAGATGAGCGCAACGTGACGGCGTGCAACAAGACTATCCCGTTTGACGCGGGCGACCGGATCTCGTGCTACGCGGATCGTGCGTTTATCCGGGTGTTTTTGAACAAAGGGTCATCATACCCACTTGCGATTGGGCTGGCCCCTTTTACAGTGTCGTTGTTTGTGTTGTGCTTTGCGTATGTTGGTGTCATTCTCTTTCCGATAGCCGCGTGCAATCGATATCGCTTCGAAGAGTATATGAGGCCTCCTCCTCCTCCTCCTATTCCCAACCCCGTTTACCATCCAAACTACGACGACGAAGGATATATTGACAATTAAATGGCCTTTTGATTCCTATGTGTTGCGTTACATTAACTTGTTGAGCAGTGAGAGAAAGAGTAGAAGGATGGAAGAGCGCAAGGTCATCCCCGAGGCCTACGCTGAAGAGTTGAAGAAGGGCAAGACCACCCCCAAATCGTTGCACTACTGCTCGCTCCGAGCCACGTAGCCCGATGCCAGAGTGAAGCGCGTAGTGGCAATGAGCGACATCCACGGCGCCACACACGAGGTGGTGCACAGCCTGATCAAGCGCGGTGTGATCGACAAGAATACAGTGGTGATTTGCACCGGGGACATGGGCGGCGAAAACGGAAATATGGGTGGGGTGATTGACCCAACTCCCGACTACATCGCGCTGCACCCCAGCGCAAACGAGTGATTGGTAACCTGCTCTGATTTTTTTATTAAATTTTGAGAAAGACGGTTTTTAAACCGCGGCCGCAACTCGAATGCGGTGCCCGATTTGCACCGAGCGGGATGTGACGCACGCGTTTTTGTGTGGCGAGGGGGTACACGTCGGGTGTTGCGGAAACTGCTTGATTCGATTGAGCCGCTGCCCCTTTTGTCGCGACCCAATCCGGGCCACTCGCGTCTTTTTGTACCAACTCGAGGGTGAGGACGAAATTCCGCAACCCCGACAAGAGACGCCCATCCCCGAAACTTTGCCACCCCCGAGGATAGACGTTCCGTTGCCTGTTTCTGTTCGAGACCGTCGGTACGAT
>Ga0105055_10000729_pt1 | contig 53116 bp, 45 predicted proteins | sample BON03_FD_78090 | JGI IMG/M metagenome (GOLD analysis project Ga0105055, IMG submission 78090) | Freshwater microbial communities from Lake Bonney liftoff mats and glacier meltwater in Antarctica - BON-03 | ecosystem: Environmental > Aquatic > Freshwater > Ice > Glacier meltwater | place: Lake... | reverse complement strand
GCGCAAACTTTATGAAAAAGGGATCACGGATGACAAAGCGGAAAAGCTGATCGCAGAATTGATCGCAGAAGAATTTGTGAATGAGGAGCGCTATGCACGAGCTTTTGCACGAGGGAAATTCAGGGGAAGAAAATGGGGAAGAAATCGTATTCGAATGAAGCTCAAAATGAAGGAGGTTCCAGAAGAACTGATTAGAAAAGGGCTTTCAGAAATCGATCCTGAGGAATATTACGACACACTTTTAAGCCAGACTGAGAAAAAATGGGAAAGCACTCATGAGTCAGATTCTTTTAAGAAAAAGTACAAAGTGACCCAATACCTGATGACACGGGGATTTGAACTGGATTTGGTGAAAGAAGCGATTGAAAGTTTGCAGAGTGATCAATCACAGTGAGCAATATTCAGAAATAGGTTTTCAGTAGCAGTGATCAGTTTTCAGAGATTAGTGCTTAGCATTCAGTCTCAGCGATCAGTATCCAATCGCTGAGCATAATAGCAGGCGTCAGACGGTATTATTGTTTGGAAAATTTGCTCATTTTTCTCCTCACCAAGCAAATTGTGAGTGATCTCTAGCGCTTCCAATGTTAAGTTTTGGATCGCTACAGGGTTTTAATGTTACCAAATTGTTAACTTCACCTAACATAGATCGTAAGATTGGTAACATTAGCTTCATCACAGGTGAAAAAGGCACTCCTCACATATATTCTAATTTCTACAATTGGTCTTCTAGCAATGGCTCAGGACGTTAGCGGCATTTTGGGGGAGTTACGTTTCGACGGCGATTCAGAACAGGAACTGTGGGAGGCCGGTCAAGAAAACCCATACTTACTCTTTAGAGCTGTTCAGGCTGAAAGATCGCTTTCTGATGAAAAATGGGACAACCTACTTGCGCAATTGGATAAGAAATTTGACAAAAAAGGCACACACCTTAATGTGCTACGTCAGGTTTTTCAAAAATCACACCAGCAATTGTTTAAAACCTACGAGCAACATTCTACATTCAATGACATGCTTGATGAAGGAAAGTTTGACTGTGTGAGTGCATCTGCCGCACTAGCCTTGCTTTTGGATCGCTACAGATTTGATTATAAAGTTGTCGAGACCGATTATCATGTGTTTATCGTGGTGAATCATGAAGGCAACGACATTATTTTGGAAAGCACACTTCCTATCGGAGGAATGATTACCGCTCAGTCGGAAGTAGCCTCTTATTTGGAAGGATATAAAGCTGATGCATCAGTACAATTGAAGTCACTCAATCAGCGGCTAGGGGCACCAAAAGTTGATTTGTCAGACAATGCTATTTTTAGAAAAGTCAACCTTACGCAATTGGCAGGCTTACAATACTACAATGATGCGATCTCACTTTTTAATGAGCAAAGCTTCACAAAGGCAGCTTCTCAATTAAATAAAGCATTAAAGCTTTATAATTCAGAGCGTATCGAAGGGTTAAAGACATTAGCAGAAGAACAGGCATCTTTACTAGCTAGCTCAAACTAGAAAAAATTGCCGCTCTTAGGAAGTCACGATCTGTTTTTGTTCACTCACACTTACTGTCTTCACAACCTATCTATAAACTGCCTTACTCTAGCTTTTTCTCTTGGCTTCTTACAGAATGACTATGGATCAACACTCCTATTCAAACGATTAATACAAGAAGGATTCCAAGCAGCAAGGCTTTTATAAGCAAATCAATAAAACACCCTTCACTATACTTCGAATGAATTGCTCTTTCAAAACTATGCTAACTTTCGCCAAAGCGCTACACGAAAAACGCCCTATTCTTAGAACTGTGCATTGATATTTTAGTGGTGGTGATGTCCATCTGGGCCATGTGCATGCCCATGCTCGAGCTCTACAGGCAATGCATCCCGCACAGAGATGATTTTTCCTTCAAAAGAAAGATCATATCCAGCCAACGGTGGATTGAAATCCATGTGAACTCCCTTGTAATCAATTTTGGTGATCTCCCCACGAATCTGACCACCCTTATTATCCTGCATAGGAATTACATTCCCTATACGAAGTGTTTCCTTATTTACCTTTCCTTTTTCTTTGAAATTAGCTTTCGGAATAATAGTCTTCTTTTCCTCTATATAATCGCCATAGGCCTCATCAAAGCCCAGATCAGCTGAAAATACATCCCCGGCAGATTTGCCTAACAATGCCTCTTCAAACTTAGGAAATACCTCTCCTGCATTAAATAGAAAGTAAAAAGGCTTGTCCTCAGGCACAGTTTCATAAGGAACCATTCCCGTATCGCCATTATCTGCCTTCAGCTCATAGCACACCGCGACCACTTTATTCTTTTCTACTTTCATATGTCTATTGAATCTAACTCTTATTGGAAAATATATGCTACTCCGATCTGGCCTACAAAATTCTTACGGTCATAGCCTGGGACAAAATATTGGTCTGGACTATTCTCCAAATACCACTTATAGTTCAAGGTATTCACGTATTGCATCCGGGCATTCAGTAATACATTGCCAAACTTCCAGTCTCCGATTAATGAAGGCACAAGATCCACGTATTTGTTTCGAAAGTCTTTAGATGCCTCATATCTATAATAATAGTAATCGTTGTTGTATACAATTCGCTCCATCTGGAAGCCAATTCTATTCATATCATTTACCCAGGCAAATTCTAGGAAAATCACATTGCTCGCTGGGCCATTTCCAGCTCCCAGCACCTGACCATTTTGTGTGTAGCCTTCCACTACATGCTCGTGTATGTACCAAGTCTTAAGCGCTCGAATATCATCTCTTATCGTTTGACCTGTTTGCGTCATTTCAGAACTGATCTGCAAATAATGACCAGGCTTTTTCAAGCTCATCAAATGTGAAAAACCAAAAGTAAAAGCTCTCCCAGACTCTGGAGTAATCATGAAATCATTCAGCTTACGATCATTGTCCCGAGTTCCATATTCCCCATAGAATTCGAAGTGTCCTTCTGGACTCATCCATCTGAAAAATCCAGAGCTAAATTGCTGTCTCTTTTCTTGAATAGGATCCACAATATTCTGGGCTTTTTTCCTTCCGTTGAAAACAGGAAGTATATCCCCCACGACTGAAATTTCATTCTGATACATCTGACTTGTAGATCCATACCCAAGGAAAAGTCCAGGCACCCACTTAGGCTGATAGGTCAAAACTAATCCAGACAAGAATCTCTTATTATCTTCCGGCTTTGGAATAAGCACATTGTTTTCTTGAATTCGATAATCGGGCCAAGGAGCTAAGAAACCAGAAGATTTCAAGAAACCTCCGATTAATTGTCCTTCAAAAGATCCGATATCTGTCTTTACAGGCTTTCGTGTATTTGCTGTCAAATGAACGAAACCCGGAGCATTGTTTCCAAGCAGAAGTGAATTCCTTCTTCCAGGGCCCCACCACAAATTTTCGGAAGAAACCCCTACTGAATACTCTTTGAAATTATAGCGAATACTAGACTGACCTAAGTAAACTTGTGTATATGAATCTTCGCCAAATCGCTCTGGTATGTCAATGCGATTCATGTAATCATAATAATATAAAATACTCAACTGATGCTCTATCGGAAAACCCAGATAATCTTGATTTTGAGCTATCAGCAGTTCAGGCTGAAATTGCAAACTGAATGAGCCATATTCCAAATAAGCGCCAGGGCTTATGATACTTTGAATACCACGATTTGGAATAAAAGCTCCGTCATTTACACCAAAGGCATAAGTAGAGTTGTACTGAAATTTTGCAACAAATGGCATCATCAGAAACTTGCCCTTGTTGTCCTTTCCAAAGATCTTATGAACTCCTGTCTGATCCATGTCCACCACGGAACTATCCAAGTCAAAGCCATATTTGATCCCAAATGCAGATACCGGATAGAGTGGCCTGATCATAAATGAAGATGTAGAATCTACCTCACCAAGCAATTGTGACCGTCTCAGGTAATCATCAAGCACAGGAGTTCCCACAGGCACTGTCTGTGCCGATGAATAGTGACTCACTAAAAGTAATACCAGCGAAACTCCAAAACAGCTATTCAAAAATTTCCTCGTCTTCATCATACTCATTTCAAGGTAAGGGCTTCAACGGTTATTCCTGCAAGAGACCAAGATTCATCACATTTTGGATCGGGAGAGTTCTCCGCTACCAAATCTGAATTCATATAGATTCTAGCACTGGATTTACTATGCTCTAGTATTTTGGAGATGCTATACCGAGTTGTGTAATTAGGCGATGCGCCAAATAAGCAAAGTCCGGGCATATTCGTTTGAATTGCACCAGTTTTCGGTTTATTCGTTTTAGAGAATGTATCTGGATATGATTGGTAAAGACAATAAGTAGATTCACAAGGAGAATTAGAAAAAGAAGTTCTGAAAATCTCCTGACTATCCACACCAAAAAACCACTGGTCTGGACCACTAACACCATCAGAGGTATTACCATCCCAGGTGTCGTGAATCAAAATCTCTAGTGTCACCTTCAACAAGTTGTGCGCAGGCAGATCAGCTAGATTCACTGCTATTTCCTCATTATGATAATAGCCTACTATGGTGTCATTTTCAAAAATGATAAATCTTCCATTTTCAAACCCTTCAAGATTTGAATCAGAAAAATCATTGTTATATACTAATTTTTCTGACTCCAGCGTATCGGCGCAGGAGAAAAACGAAACTACGGCCGCTAGCAGTAAAAGGGTTTTCACTCCTTTTGACCAAATAATGCAATCCATCAAATTTAGTTAGTTAAGAAAATATAACGATGCAAAGAAACAAAAAAGCAGCCAAAACAGACTTACTAAAATAACGCTAATTTAAACCGTGCCTCTAAAAGGATTTGCTATTTTTGGGCTGTATCTAAAAACAAGCGATGGCTACTTTTACTATAGTCGCAGGTGCTCGGCCCAATTTCATGAAAATTGCACCTATCATTCATCAATTTATCAAAAAACAACAGGAAGGTATCCCTGTAAAATTCCGACTGGTTCACACGGGACAGCACTATGATAAAAAGATGTCCAGTGACTTTTTTGAACAACTCAATATTCCCGAGCCAGATGCCAATCTAGGTGGCGGCGGAGGCACTCAAGCTGAGCAGACTGCGGCAATCATGATCGCTTTTGAAAAAGAATTGCTAGAAAACAGACCTGATCTGGTGCTGGTAGTAGGTGATGTGACGAGTACACTTTCTTGCGCTATTGCAGCTAAAAAACTTCAGATCGATGTGGCTCATGTGGAAGGAGGAATTCGCTCCGGTGACTTGACCATGCCCGAAGAGATCAACAGAATGGTGACTGATAGCATCACAGATCATTTTTTCACTACTTCAGAGATTGCTAATGCTAACCTTCGAAAAAGTGGTTTTGCTGAGGAAAAGATCCATTACGTGGGGAATACGATGATTGACACACTGATGGCTCAGATGTCAAGATTTCAAAAGCCCGAAGGTGAAATTTTTGAAAATCTAGAGTCAGGACAATACTTCGTCATGACCATGCACAGACCTGCAAATGTAGATCAGGAACACAAGCTGAAAGCGATGATTGAAGCAATTTTAGAAGGGACAAAAGGCCTTCCCATCATTTTTCCCGTGCACCCACGAACTGCTAAAAACTTACAATCTCTGGGAATAGTTGCCCCTAATCTGCACATGAGCGATCCTTTGGGTTATTTAGAATTTAATTATCTGGTGAAAAATGCAAAAGGTGTAATTACGGACTCGGGTGGAATCACAGAAGAAGCCTCTGTCATGAACATTCCATGTATTACGCTTAGAGACAACACAGAGAGAGCCGAAACTATACATCTCGGGACCAATGAACTCGTAGGAACGGATCCAGCCAAGTTAAAGCCCTACTTGGAAAAAATCATGAAAGGTGATTGGAAGCAATACCAAGGAATACCACTTTGGGATGGAAAAACTGCTGAGCGTATAGTAACTATTTTGATAGATTCTTACCCAACAAGCTAAAATGAAAATAAAAGAAAGAATCGCTTTTTTGGTAGAAAAACTACAGCTTCAACCTCATCCAGAGGGTGGCTTCTATTCAGAGACTTATCGATCTGAAGAAAGCATCACTACCGATTCAGGAAAAAGAAACCTGAGTACCTCCATCTACTTTCTCCTAACCTCAGAAAACGTATCCAAATTCCATCGAATCAAAAGCGATGAACTTTGGTTTTTTCACGAAGGAAGTACTTTGACCGTCCACATGTTAAGTGAGCATGGTCATCAGCAGCTTTCACTTGGACATCCTTCTATCAACGATAGAGCTGTTCCACAGCAGTTAGTTCCTGCAAATACAATTTTCGGAAGCTCTGTAGATAAACCAGACAGCTATGCTTTGGTTTCATGCGTAGTTTCCCCCGGATTTGATTTTGCTGATTTTGAGCTTTTCGGAGAAAAAGAACTCACAGAACGCTATCCTTCTTATTCTGAAATCATTCAGAAATTAACATAAAAGTGCCCCCAATAAGTATCTAACTTTTTGGGGGCACATCTAAAAGGAGTCTCTTAAATTTGGTAGAATTAGTTCCTTAAAAAGAAAACGCCAGTCTAAAGTTGATTTTTGTCCCTGGAGAAAGACTGCTAAAAATTTGATCTTTAGCTTCGTATGATTCATACACATACGCTCTCTTTGAATTCAAAATATTATCTACTCCAACACCAGCCTGCAGACGCTCATCCGCTCCGAATGTTTTGTTGATATTCAAATTCAAACTGTTGAATGGTACAGAATACGTATCCGTTCTATTGCCGAAACCTACATACTGAAGGGAAGAGCCCTGCACATTGTAGAAGACACCGGCTTCCCAACCAGTCGCATAGGAATTAAAGCTCAATCCTGTGTTGATCAAGTAAGGAGCCTGACCAGCCATATCACGTGTATCATCAATTACTTGACCTTCTCTGGCAGTAAGAGATCTAGATCTGAATTCTGATTCAGACATTTTGATCTGAGATTTAGTGATAGTCATGTTCGTATTCCAGCTGAAATTCTCAAAGCTAGGAGCAATAAATTTCAAAGACTTTCTGAATTCAAACTCCAAACCTGCTACAGTTCCGTTACCCACATTTCTAGGCTGGAAAGTTCCTGGATCAGAAAGGAATTGAACCATTTCGATAGGCTTTTCAAAGGTCTTGTAGAATGCACTTACTGAAAGCATTTGGCCTCTTTCCTGGAAAGCTTCCCATCTCAAATCAAAGTTATTCACATGGGTGGAAACCAAGTTGCCATCCCACAGGACATCTGAACCGCCATTGGTAGTTTCTGGGTAAAGACCACCGATGAATGTCCTACCTGTGATCGGATCAAGAATTTCTGCATAGGAAAGCTCCTTGAAAGAAGGTCTCGCAATAGTTCTCGAGGCTGAAGCACGCAGGTTTTGATTATCCTTTAGGTTAAAAATCAAGTTTACCGTAGGGAAGAAATCCATATCATTCAATACTTCCACCAAATCATAATCGATTGTCCCAGTCTGGTTTGTTCCTGTATAGTATTGATTAAATTTCTCCACTCTCAACCCAACCACAGCCTTCAATTTCTCTGCAGGATTTGCTTCCAATGAAGCATATCCTGCCATATTGGTAGCGATAGAGTTGTAAGCATTTGCATTAATCGGAATGAAATCGGCATTGTATCTTACACCATTTCTATTGTCTGCAGCGAATAGATTGTCGTCAAGCAAAATCTCATTTGGATCTCCAGAGAACTCAGTGCTTCCTGTTGCAAACTGGAAGCTTTGGATATTGAAGTCACGCTGCTTGTACACGTAATTTCCACCAAACTTCACTTTTCCTTCTCTTGAGAAAAGAGATACTCTCTTTGCCACATCTGCCTTTCCTACTATGCTATATTCTTCTAGGTTTCTCCAGATTCTAGCTGGTAGACCCACTTCCGTAGAGATGTTATTGGTAGGTTCTCTGAATCTTGTAAATCTAATGTCTGGATCCGCAATGGTAGATCTGGTTGGAGCAAGTTTCCAGTTGATTTCCCATTCATTTCCATTGAAATAATGTGTACCACCGAGCAATACGCTGGTCAAAGCTCTTTGGCTATACTCTAGGTTGTACTGCCTAGCCTCGAAATTTGCACCTAAGTTGGTGTTGACAAAGGCAAATTCACCGGCTTTTGATTCACCATTCTGAAGATGCATTAAGTTCAATTTGAATTTGGAGTTATCCGTCTTCAATGCGATACCAGCAAGTCCACCGAGCAACACATTATTTACGCCGAAGTCACCGCGCTGTTTTTCCAAAGCCTCAAGCTCCGTTTGGTCGGCTTCTCTAGGCTTAGCATACAGGTTGTATTCTGCGTCCTGATAGAATTCAGTTTCATTTTTATACGTCAGGGCGAAGTTATAACCCCAAGTTGCTTTTGGTCTGGCAAACTGATTTCCTAAAGAAAAACTGAGACCAACGTCCATCAAGCTATTGGCCCTATATCCGCCTAATGTTTTATTAAACCCACCGAGAATATCCTGGTATTCGAGTCCTTTTGATCCAGATGGATTACCTACTGCATCACCATATTGAGGAATGTCAGTTCTTCCACCGGTAGGTATAGCTCTGGTACCATCGTCAAAACCTAAAAAGTCTGTAGTACCACCGTCATATTTCAGGTAGTTTGAATTGAAGTGCATCGAAGGGTTGATACCTCCACTGAGGCTCAAGCGCATTGATTTTTCTTCAGGAAAGTCTTTTGTCTCGATATCTACCACACCTCCGGTGAAATCAGCAGGAAGATCAGCAGTGAAAGATTTAGAAACGATAATGTTGTCGATCACATTGGTAGGAAATATATCCATCTGGATCGTATTTCTATCTGGATCAAGGCCTGGAATATCCACGCCATTCAAAACAGTTTTGGTGTATCTGTCACCAAGTCCTCTTACATAGATGTATTTTCCACCTTCGATGGACACCCCTGTCACGCGCTTTACCGCAGAAGCTGCATCACCATCACCAATCTGGCGGAATGTACTTGCTGAAATACCATCGATCAGGTTGGCAGCATTTCTTTTTACAGAAAGCAAAGCAGACTCAGTAGTTCTAATCGCAGCAGCAGAGACCGTCACTGCTTCAAGATCTGAAGCTTCCTCAGCCATCATCAGATCACTTAAGACGTTCACATCTCCTGCTTTCACTACTACCTCCGTAAGGTTGATAGAAGAGTAAGAAATGTAAGAAACCTGAAGCGTATAAGACCCTGGAGCTACTTGTATCTCGAATTTACCGTCGAAGTCGGTGACAGCGCCAGTAGAAGTTTCTTTCACTAAGACCGAAACACCAAATAGAGGCTCACCTGTACCTTCTTCGAAGATTGTACCACGAATAGTACCTTTTTGGGCAAATGCAAAACCTGCAAGTACTTGAGAAAGTACTAACAGAAGTAAAATCAGGAATCCCTTTAATAGTGGATTTTTAGATTGATTTTTCATACAGCAATTAGATTGAATACTTAATAAGAAGGGAGAAAGTGACCTTGCAAATCCTTTCTCCCTTCTTTCAAAAGTGTGTGGTTATTTTAGATCAGATATGGCTCCTGATAGTGAAGTCCAAGACCAAGTGCCAGCGAAAGCGGCTTTGTTTGCACCCACTGTGTTGGCACCAGCTGCTACGATAGTAGCAGAAGCAGCAGTTCCGCCTTTGAATACCGTTGTCAGCGCAACACCTTCTGCTAGGGTAGCTTGAAGATTGATGAATTTCAATTCGCCATCAGCGAAAGTTGCCAATGTTTTATCTCCGCTTAGAGAAAGGTCACCGCGTCCTTCTGTAGTAGCTGGATCAGCGAAGTTGAAGAAGTAGATGTTTTCAAAAGTTCCTCTTGCTCCATCTCTAAAGTCGCCTAGTTCAGCAACACCATTTCCTTTAATCGTACCGTTTTTCAAGGTATGACCAGCATTGTAAGATCCTTCTGGACCATCGATTTCTAGTGTGTGATCAGTTTCACCACCTGCTACTACGATGAAGTTGTCCAACGTACCAGCCCAAGCTTGATCCGTATCCAAACCGTCATCACCAGCATTCCAGATGATTGCATTTTTAACGTTTACAGCACCACCGAACCACTCGATTCCATCATCTTGGTTACCGATAATTTCTACGTTTTCAATCACAGTTCCTGATCCAACTGCACCTAGCGTAAGACCGTTGATTTCGTTTCCTTCGCCGATGTTTGCCCCACCGTGACGGATAGATATGTACTTTATAATACCAGAATTGTCAGCATTATCAGTTCCACCGTAAAGTCCGTTGGTATCGGACGGTGGAATACCTTCGATTTGAGTTTCAGTTACATCACCTGCCAGAGATGCTTTGGCTTTACCCAGAATGATCAATCCGCCCCAAAGACCAGAAAGGTTAGCCTCAAGGTTAGGAGAAGCGATCTCGCCTGGCATGATTTCGTCAGCAACAGTTGTGAAGATGATCGGAGAGGTAGCAGTTCCTTGCGCATCGATTTTCGCACCTCTTGCTATGATCAACGCAGTAGCATTTGATCCTGATCCCACTTCGCCTTTTACGATTACACCAGGCTGGATTGTAAGTGTATTTCCAGAAGTAACAGCAATTCTACCTCCTAGTACATACGTTTTACCTGTCTCCCAAGTAGTGTTAGAAGAAATATTAGTTGTTACCAATACATTGTCAGTTCCAGGATCAACGGTAGTTGGATCTGGTTTGTCATTGCCATCAATACAGCTGGTGAATCCGATCACTGCGGCTGAAAAAAGGATGAATAGAGAATTAAACTTTTTCATTGAGATATGTAATTGAGTGTGGTTTGCCTTATTTGATGCTGCAAAACTGTCTCAATTATTCATCTCAAAAGAATTTTTCGAATTATGCTTTTTTTACTAAAGAGCGCCGAATTTAATATTGTAATAACAAAAAGGGCATAAAAAAAGGCTTCTCTCTCGAAAAGCCTTTTTTTGCTGAATCAGCTGTTATTTCAATGTTACCGTTTTGTTAATCGGAACTTTTTCTAAGAATATTTTCACTAAATCTCTCGTATTAATCCCATCTGCCTCTGCCTCATAATTAAGGATAATCCTATGGTTTAGTACATCTTCGGCTATTTCTTTGATATCTTCTGGCAATACATAATCTCGCCCATCCATGAAAGCAACTGCCTTGGACGCCAAGTTCAAATTGATACTTGCACGTGGCGAGACGCCAAACTGTATGTACTTAGCTTCTTCCTTCAGACCATACTGAGCTGGGAATCTAGTGGCAAAAACTAATTCTATAATATAGTGCTCCAGTGGCTCAGCTATTTTGACTGCATTGATTTGATCGCGGATATCAAAAATCTCCTCCCTGGAAAGTATCGCATTTACATCTGAGCTAAATGACATATTCGCCATTCTGCGCATTACTTCCATTTCATCTGCCTTGCTTGGATAGTCGATGTGTACTTTCATCATGAATCTATCCACCTGCGCTTCGGGAAGAGGGTAAGTACCTTCCTGATCTACCGGGTTTTGGGTGGCAAGTACCAAAAACGGTCTATCCAACTTATAGGTAGTATCACCGATAGTCACCTGCTTTTCCTGCATGGCTTCCAACAATGCTGACTGAACCTTTGCAGGAGATCGGTTAACCTCATCCGCCAAAATCACATTGGAGAAAATCGGGCCTTTCTTTACTTCAAAACTTGCTGCCTGCTGATTGTAAATCATCGTACCGATCAAATCCGATGGAAGTAAATCTGGGGTAAATTGAATTCTATTGAAATCAAGATGAAGCACTTTGGCAAGGGTATTTACCGTCAAGGTCTTCGCCAAGCCCGGCACACCTTCCAAAAGAATGTGGCCATTAGTAAAAAGTCCAATCAAAAGTCTGTTGACCATTCTATCCTGACCGACTACTACTTTCTTAACTTCCTGTATTACGTCTGCTATTTTTTCCTGATGCATGGAATCTAAATCGTTGAGTGCTATTAACCGGAGACTAAAATAGTGGTTTTTGTCCCAAAGGACAATCTTAAATCTTAGAAGCGGTAATGCATGAATAAGAAAGGGATTTTATGATTTTTTAAGAAGTAAACTCTTGCGGCAGGGAAAAGCTACTTCTCGCAGCGCCGCGGCGTAAAAGACTAAGAAAATTCTTCTACAACGCTCCATAAACCTGAAACAGGTTACACTGGTAACCCTCCCACTAAAATGGTTTTCATAAATAACTTCAAAACGCTCTATAATATCCCTGATATCTCAACATACTTTGAATAGAAATATAAATTTTCGAGAGTCAAATACCTCCTACTATTGTCGCAATTCAAACGTTTGGCCGTCACGAAGGACTTATCGCCTCGAATTATTCCCCTCAGTCTTCTTGAAACCAGTCAAGCCTAATTTGTGATAAATTGTCTTCTCATCGATTTCTTGTACTTCACCCACTTTAAATCCTTCTATGGTCAATTTCTCCATAGACCAGCGTACAAGTCTCAATGTAGGACATCCGATAGCTGCTGTCATTTTGCGTACCTGACGATTTTTCCCCTCGATCAAAGTCAGGGAAATCCAACTATCAGGAATCGAAGCTCTATAGCGAATCGGAGGATCGCGGTCTGGAAGCGATGGAATTGGATCCAAAATCTTGGCTATCGCCGGTTTGGTTTTGTAATCCCTCCCCTCCACATTGATCATCACGCCTTGCAGCAATCCTTTCAATGCATCTGACTCCGGTGATCCCTCCACTTGAGCAAAATAGGTGCGCTGATGACCAAAGCGGGGATTCAGCAAATGATGATTTAATGATTTGTCATCCGTAATGATCAAAAGCCCTTCCGAATCCTTATCCAATCTACCTACAGGATATACCTCTTTCGGAAAATCAAAAAGAGAGGCAAGCGTCTGCCCCTCTCCCGAAAATTGACATAAAACCCCGAAGGGCTTATAAATAATAAAGTATCTAGCCAAAGTCAGTTAATTAACTTCCGCAGCCTACACAATCGATGCTGGAATCCGTTGGTTTCACGCCGTCCCGTTCCATTTTAAGGTTATGAATTTTGTCACGAACCTCCATATCTGCAAACATATCACCGGTAATTTGTGATTCCAACGCTTGGATTTGCTCGTTGTAGTTTTGAATTTGTAATTCGCTCATAAAAGTTATGGTTGAAGGGTTAAAATGATATCCTAAAATAGCCACCGATCCTGAATAGTTCCTGATCGAAGGCTCATTTTTTTCTTCAAAAATGATTCCAACTGAGCAGTAGAAACTTACCTTCCGAAAATATCGCATAAAAATGTCCAGTTCAACACGCACAAATCTTCGTCAATCGTTACATCAAAATCCAGAGATAGCAGGTGAAGAACATGCTACGGCGGAGAAGATTGTAGCATTTTTCGAAAAATTAAACCCTGACCAAATCATCCAAAATCTGGGGGGAACTGGGCTTGCATTCATTTTCAAGGGAAAAAACCCTGGCAAAAGAAGTTTGTTCCGAGCAGAACTGGATGCGCTTCCTATACAAGAAACGGGAGATCCGAGCTATAAAAGCCAGACCTCAGGCAAAGCACATCTTTGCGGACATGACGGTCATATGACGATCATCTGCGGCCTAGGTGAAAAACTCGCTGCGCAAAGACCTGAGAATGGAGAAGTAGTGTTGCTTTTCCAACCAGCCGAAGAAACTGGCGAAGGAGCTAGGAGAATTCTTGATGATCCAAAATTCCAGCAGATCAAACCAGATTTTGCATTTGCCCTTCACAATCTCCCAGGTTTTCCACTCCATCAAGTGGTGATCAGAAATGGAACATTTGCTGCCGGAAGTACAGGTTTGACGATTTCATTGACAGGAAAAACTTCCCATGCCGCTCATCCGGATGCAGGAATCAATCCCGCTCAGGCAATTGCCCAATTGATTCAAGTTCTTCCCAATCTTCCGGAAAAGCTGAAAACCTTTGCGTTAGTCACCGTCATTCATGCGGAGATTGGCAGCTCAGCTTTTGGAACCAGTGCTGGAAAAGGAAGTCTAAGCTTAACTATCAGAACGTTTGACCAAGCTGATCTGGAAAGCTTGATTGAGATGATTACCTCCGAGGCCAAAAAAATCGCTTCTGCTGAAAAGCTTGGCTGTGAGTTCAGTTTTGTGGAATCATTTGCTGTCTCTAAAAATGATCCTAACGCAGCAGAAATTGCTGAAGGCATAATAAGGGATTTAGGATTTAATTTATTCCAGAAATCAGAGCCATTTCGCTGGTCTGAGGATTTTGGCCTATTCAGCCAATCTTGCCCCTCCTATTTATTTGGGCTGGGATCTGGAGAAAACTGCCCACAACTCCACGAACCTACGTATGATTTCCCGGATGAAATAATGGCAACAGGAGTCAGAATTTTTGAGGGAATTGCGAGAAAGGTGAATGGGTGAAAAAAAAGACCTTTCAGGTTTTCAAAACCTGGAAGGTCTTGCTGGAAGAAAAAATTAAACTGCCTCTTTGATAAAAAACCTACATCCCAATTCAACCCAACTTTCTCCCTTTCGTACTGGAATTAATTCAGCGTCCAGAATATCATCTCCTCTATAACCTAAGCCTTGGAGTTCATCATCTCCAAGATACTCGTCCAGCTTTTGGGATATATCGATGACCAGTTTGTGCTTGATCAGATACGCTGAATTAATCACCAAATACCGGGGATCGCTGTTTTCGGGTTCCACGAAGAGAAGCTGGGCAATTTGCTCAAACATAGAAATTGGTAAATAAAACGAATCTCCTGCGTCTTCCCAGTCTCAATCTTCCACATCAAGTGGGGTTTTTGGCAGGTGGTAAGTCTTGGAGAGAAAGTCCAGGGCTTCTCTGGCTTGCTCCTCGATGGGCAAGTCGGATTGCTCGATTTCAGCAAGTTTATTCAGCAGAGCCTCATATGACTGTATCCATTCTTCCAAAGTAGGCCAAGGTTTACTTTTCATATTTCAAGATTAAAAAAATCCAGCCCATATTAGCGAAGGGCTGGATTCCGGTTTATTTATAATATTGTTTGCGGATGCCATTTGGGCCAAACCATTCTTCATCTGGAATTTCTATAGGCCAAAACTCTACACCAGTAATTCCTTCATTTTCAAACATATCCTTTACACTCCCATTAATGACCCAGTCATTAATACCAATACCATGAAAAATTAGAATTGGATAAGGATTTAATTTTTTAATAAAAACTTTTATCGCAGTCAAACTGTCAAGATAACTAAGTTCATTTTGACGGAAAGTTTTAAACATTTCGAAACTTCCGAAAATCTTTATCTCCTCACTTTTTTCAAATTCTGGAGGATAGAAAGGTTTGCTTATTTTTCTTATTCTGATAAAATGAAACTCAGTTTTCTCAAAATCTAAAAGTTCAGTATTGTATTGGATCACATGTGTTACCCAGTAGATAGCAACATTATTACCACCTTGAATAATAGAACTAGGGAAGAATTGTAGAAGATCTTTTCTTATTGATTGTATTGTATTTTTTGATTTGCCTGTAACTAAAAACCTATTTGATAATGGGCCGCCTGTTATATGAAAATCATTTAGTTTAGCTCCAGAGTTAATTAAATGATCAGGAACTATTGGATCAATTAATACTCTTTCTCCTTGAGGCAAATTCCCTAAAGCTTTTGGATTATTAATCCCATCTAGATTCAGAAAATCCTTAATGAATTCCTTGCCTCCGGTGATTAAAGGATCAAATGATTGAGTTATTCTATAATATCTCATCTGAATAAAATATCATTTAAATGTTTATCAGGATTATTTACTATTTCCGTTTTAATTCTGGAAATAAGCGAAGTTAGAAAATCATAAGCTTCTTCAGGTGATGCTTTTGGATTTGATTGATTAAAATTATCCAAAAGTCCTTTGATACGGTTATTGTATAAATCATGATTTGGTTGGTTTCTCCAAGAATCCACAGGAATACCATTCAAAGTTTCATTCAAGTGAAATGCTTCACGTGACTTAGCGGCTTTCTGAACTACAGGATTTTTTTGAATTATATCTGCCCAAGCAACAATATGATGGGCTTGTTTTGTAGAGCTTGTTATCCCTAATACTTTTCTTAACTGACTAGCATCTCCGAATCGAACTATTTGATCTTTATCTACAAACCATCTAAGAATTTTTCGAGAAGACAAATCTGAAGCACTTCCTACTACTTTCATTCCCATTTTAGCTCCTGATGTAACCCATCCCAAAAGCGGTATTGACGATGCAACACTTAGAGTCGCATTTACACCATCACCCTCAATCGCATAAAAAACACCATTAACTAAATCAGCAGGCTCACCTAAAACTGGCACCAAGCCAATTATATCCAAGCCCCAATGAGCGGCGTCTTTATACGCATCAAAATAAAGCAGTGCAGTATTCAGTGAACCGTCTGCCTTTTTGTATTTGTTTGGATTTTCATGTTTTAAAAAGGCAATTTTAGCTGAGAAATATGTACTCCAATAATGTAAGATAATCGGATTGGAAAGATCAGCCTCAACAAGATCATCTACTGCGATACCAAATAAGGAAGTAAATGGTTTATCTAATACGTCATTCATCCCAGCCGCTATAGTAAATAACGCTGCACTTTCATCAATCTCAGAATCGGCTAGTATTGCTGCTCGAAGATTATTAGCGAACGTGGGATTATTGCTTAAATATTGAAGATGGTAGTCGCTTAAAATTCCTCCCAAGTCCCGATCGATTGCATTGGAGGTTTTAGTTGGTGTAAATGCAGGAGATCCAAAGTCGTCGATATCACAATTCATGCATTCCATCATTGAATTTGAAGGAGCCTTCCTTTGATTGGCGACATTACAAGAAATTGTTATTACCCAAGCATACGAATCTGGGCTTGTACATGCATTCCCTGGATGATCGTATGCTGGACAATTCACAATTCTTATATAGGAAACTGACGCACTACAACTTGATCCGCCCCCACCAGATCCTGGAGATATAGTTACACTTCCTCCACTTCCGGATCCAGATCCTCCACCGCCAGTCCCTGAACCTGGATTTATAGTAATCTGATCACACACGACAGGATCTCCATTGCCATCAGAGATCCCTTGACATCGTTCCAAAAAACCTGGATTGGAATCATTAAAAAAGCTGGAAAAAGGAAAACGTTTGATAGTGACTCCTGAGGAAAGTAGATTCTCCGTCTCCTGAAAAGTTTGGTGTTGAATACTATCAAATTCGTATTGTAGCACGTATTGATCCAGAACATTATCCGTACTGTCAGCTACCATAACTAAGTTGAAGGTGCTGTATCTATCATCTTTTTCAAGAAATGGAACAGTATAAGTACGGCGTTTTAAGGTATCAGTGGTAAGTAGAGATGCGTCAAGATCAAATGTGAAATCTGAAAATGCCCGTTGTTGGGCGGATTCTATCACATTGAATCCTGTCCGTTTGCCCACTTTCTTACCCAAGGAATTGAGCAAGTTTTTGTTTACGGACTGTACCTGAAAAATATCTTGGACTTGCTCTGAAATTTCCTCGGATCCGATCTCCTCAAAAGTCTCCAATTCGCATCCCCAGATCCCAAAAATGGCGAAAGAAAAAATAAGATAGCGGAATACGAATCCTTTCAAAAAACTAAATTGTTGTGTTGTTGTGTTGTTGTGTTGTGCTGTTGTGCTGTTGTGTTTTCAAATAATTAAGTTTCTATTTCTTCAAACTTAAGGTTAGAAAATCTCAAAAAAAATACCCTTTGTAGGGTATTTTTGGCATATTGTAGACAAATTTTATGGCTTTCGCATAAAAAAGCCGACTCGCGCCGGCTTTCTTTATGTCTTACAAATCGGAGTACTCTGCAGGATAAAGTAATCTCGTGTCGTTGCGGGAAACCGTATTTTGATACTCAGGAAGATCTTTCATCCCTGCCCAAGCAGGATCTGCACTAAACACTTTCCAATGCTCGTTTCTAACTTCCATATTTTCGTGGGTGGTCATATACATTAAATTTGGCATATTCGCACCAGCGATGGTCTCCCCGTAGAAGATTGGACTGCAATTTATTCTGCTGAAAATATCCATTTCACCAGAGTTAAACATCTTCACTTTCTGCTTATACAATCTTTCTGTCGGTCCTTCATAGCTTCTCAGTTCATAAATCCTGTCTTTCTTTGGATTAGTCAATGCTGACTCAGCATACTTCGGATGCTCAGCCATCCCCTTTAAAATGGAAGTTTCAATTCTTTTGTAAGGAGGATTATCATAGGCAGCATTGATATACGCACTACCTGCGGTCTGATACGCTTGGTCTTTAGACAATTTGCCTTCTAGCGCCAAATACTCATCCATAGACTTAAATGGCACGAATAAATAAACTGCCTTGCCTGCATCTGGCTGAGAATCGATGGGTTTGAAAACTCCAACTTTGGCTATGCCATGCTTGTGCGCTGCAGGAATAAATGCTTTTGCCAAATAATCATCCAGCATTGCCTCTTGTTCAGCATTCTCGATATGATAGGTTCTCAGTTCGTAAAAATCTCTTTTTTGAGCCATCACGCTTGAGCTCATCATCAGGCATATCGCAAATAGAGCAAATGATAATTTTTTTAATAGTCTCATTTTATAGGTTTTAGGTTATTAATTGTCAATTAATTTACAATCTAGTCTAAACTTTATATTCATGTGTCCTGTTCAATAAATCCTAATAGAATTTTAAGATTGGCCGGCAATATGAACTTTAATGGAAAAGATATGACTCTCTCCGGCTTTCTCTGTTACTGATTACTATTAGCTTTCTTCATTGGATTGGTGCCGGTAGATGCGCCTCTTGCTGCTCCATTACCTTTGAAAAGCTCAAATCTAGAAGGCTGATAGTGTGGTGGCCAGTAGTTGCTGGACTCATCGATATCAGCAGTTTCTCTTTTTGGATCAAGGATGATTTGGGTGACTTCTTTCTTTTTCACAAATACCTTAGTCACTTGAGTTTCATTTTTTCTCCAGATTTCTACAGGGATTCGGTCTATTTCAGAGGTACCATCTGCATATTGGAATTCCAAAATGATCGGCATCACCAATCCACCGACGTTTTTGAAGGTGATCTCATAGAAATTCAAATCACTTTCCATCAGCTCTTTTTCCTTAGGAGATAGACTAGCCATAAATTTCTTATAGCTCTCCTCGTCTTCTGGAGTGACGGTAAAAGGGTTATAGGAAGTGTAGAAATCACGTGTCGCCGGATTAGCATCAATCACAGTTTCTTTGACATCATTTCTATTGAACTCTTTGGAAACATAATCTTCTTCACGGTCAGCTTCAGCTTTCATCACAGCCTTACTTTCTGCTGGAGTCTGGTTGTTCATTTTATAAAGCGCAACACTTTCAATCGCAATATCTACCGGCTCAGTGCCATAGAACCATCCTCTCCAAAACCAATCCAGATCAACTGCAGATGCATCTTCCATCGTACGGAACAGATCCTCAGGAGTCGGATGCTTGAACATCCATCTACGCGCATACTCTTTGAACGCATAGTCAAACAACTCACGTCCCATCACTGTCTCACGAAGGATATTTAGCGCAGTAGCTGGCTTTGCGTAAGCATTAGGCCCAAACTGAATGATATTCTCAGAGTTTGTCATGATTGGCTCCAAGGTATTTGCGGCACTTCTCATATAAGGAACAATTTTATGTGCTGGTCCACGACGAGAAGGGAAATTTCTATCCCACTCTTGCTCGGCCATAAACTGCATAAAGGTATTTAAGCCCTCATCCATCCAAGTCCACTGACGCTCGTCAGAGTTGACGATCATAGGGAAAAAGTTGTGTCCTACTTCGTGGATAATCACACCGATCATACCGTTTTTCACAGCTTCAGAATAGGTGCCATCCGAATCTGGACGACCATAGTTGAAGCAGATCATCGGATACTCCATTCCATTTGCAGCTTCTACTGAGATAGCAGTCGGATAAGGGTAATCAAACGTATGTGCAGAATAGGATTTAATCGTATGAGCTACAACTCTCGTAGAATATTGACCCCAAAGTGGATTAGCTTCTTTTGCGTAATAAGACATTGCCATCACCTCTTTGCCACCTTGCTTCACCGCCATGGCATCCCAAATAAACTTACGCGAAGAAGTCCAGGCAAAATCACGCACATTCTCAGCCTTAAACTTCCAGGTTTTTTTCGATGTAGCTCTTCCTTTTTCCAGCTCAGTTGCCTCGTCCTGAGTACGGATGACCACTGGTGCATCATACGTTTTCTTAGCTTTATTCCATCTATCTAACTCAGTAGAAGACAGCACTTGATTTGCATTTTGTAGCTCACCAGTAGCACCTACCATGTGATCAGACGGCACGGTGATATTTACTTCATAATTCCCAAAAACTAGCGCAAACTCACCTGAACCTATGAACTGTTTGTTTTGCCAGCCTTCAAAATCTGAATATACTGCCATTCTGGGAAACCACTCAGCCATGGTGTACAGATAGTTTTCGTCTTCCTCAAAGTATTCGTACCCCGGGCGACCACCGATATAGCCCACTCTATTGGTAATGTTAAATGTCCATTCCACACCGAAATTGAAGCTTTCACCAGCTTTCAAAGGCGTAGGAAGATCAATTCGCATCATGGTTTTATTTACCGTCACAGGAAGGGGATTGCCTTTGGCATCTTTCACTTCCAGTACTTTATAGCCAAAATCTTCATTTGCCCAGATGAGTCCTTCGATAGTTCGAAGTGTCATTCTAGAATTGATAGAGCTTTCAGCAGCTTTTGGAGTATCTGAGTCAGCACCACGCTGATTTTCTTCCAGCTGCACCCAGAGGTAAGTCAGTTGATCAGGAGAATTATTGATGTAAGTAACCTTCTCCGAACCTTTAATGGATTGATTGGCATCATCGAGCTCCACATTGATTACATAATTAGCTTGCTGTTGCCAATACATATGTCCTGGTGCTCCAGAAGCTGTTCTGTAAACATTGGGCGAGCGAAGCATCGTACCGAGCTGCTCGAAGCGCTCTGCATGATTCTGCTCTGATTGCTGCGCAAAAGCAGGGAATATCCCCGAGATTGCCAGTGCTGTAAGTGCAAGTAGTTTTTTCATTGCTTATATATTAATTATTAACTCAATGATTAGTCTCTTTTCATCGGTCATCGGTCAACTGGCACCAAACATATCTACTACCAAAATTTCGCTTCCAACATCAGCATCAAAGCGACACCAAAAACCATGGAAGCCACTACCAAAGTCCATTCCTTGCGACTAACCCCAGCTATTCCTACTAGGATAGATGTAGCTAGAAGAAATATACCTACGATCACTAGTTGACCTAATTCTAGCCCCAGATTAAATGCAAGCAAAGGCTGCCAAATACTCGCTTCTTTGCCTAACAGACTACGGAGATAAATAGAAAATCCAAGTCCGTGGATTAATCCGAATACCAATGCGAATATGTAATTAATGGACAATCCTTTGCCAGAGGTAGGTTTTGGACGGAGAATTGTAATAAATGCAGTGATCGCTATCGTCACGGGTATCAGAAATTCAATTAGATCCGAATTCACATTGATCAACTTGAAAGTAGCCAACGCTAAAGTCAGGGAATGACCAATGGTGAATGCAGTGACTAAAATTACGATTTTGCGCCAGTCTCTCGGAATAAATACTGCACAAAGTGCTAATACAAATAGAATGTGGTCATAGCCATGGATATCAAGGATATGCTGCAGGCCAAGACGAAAATATAACTCAAATGAATTCATAGAAAGGGTGAAATACCTCTAAAGAAGTAAATTGCGCAATTATACGGCATAATTAGCAGAAAAGACAGACCACAGATTACCAAATGCAACAGTTTTACTTATACATGATCAGCTTGGGATGGCTGGTATTTCTCCATCCATTTCATCTAAGTTTGACAGAGATAAAATGGAACAAAGAGACTGAGCAACTAGAGATTTCCCAAAAGATTTTCTGGGATGATTTAGAAATTGCCTTGAGTGGATACCATGATGAATCCATTGATTTTCTAAACCCTGCCAACAGGGAGAAACTCAGCAAGCACGTAGAATCCTACTTACAGTCGCAAAATCAGCTATGGGTTGAGGACAAAGAATTGAAGCTAAAATTCCTGGGTTTCGAAGTGGAAGAAGATGCAGCTTGGTTCTATCTCGAATCCGAGAAAGTGAAAGAACCGACGACTATCAAAGTCAAGAATAGTTTATTGATTGATAATTTTTCAGATCAAAAGAATGTGGTACAAATTTATTTTGGCACCACTTCTCCTAAAAGTATGATACTTGGGAAAGGGGAAGAGATTGGCATTTTGAAAAAAAATTGATGTCAGATAGCTAAGTGGATTTCCCTTGAATCCATTTTCCACTCCTCAAGGAGAGATCACATTGTTTTTTGTTTACTTGTTTTTTCGTCGACTCTTTCTATCCCTTGCTATAAGCGATACTTATGAGCCATTACACTTTTCTATATAATAGCGAACGCACCTAATTTATCAAATGACCTCCTTAGTGTCCTAAAAAAAAGTCCGACCAATTGGCCGGACTTTAATTTTATGAATTTCTGTTAAATTAATAACCTGGGTTCTGCTGGATAGGAGTAGTCGTATTCGATTGCAATTCAGCAAGTGGAATAGGCCACACGAACAAATTACTACTATAAGCAAGTGAATGATCCATAGGAATAGCCTTTGATGTAGTATAGAAGTCAATGCTAGTGATAGATCTTGAAGTGGCTTTAAGAGGAATCCCATTCATCAAACCTTCTCCGGAAAGCCTGTGAATATCTGGCCATCTTCTACCTTCTGCTAAGAACTCCACTCTTCTTTCATTCAAAATAGCGGTAAGAAGGTTAGCTCCTAATCCAGCTACAGTATAGACAGGAACTGAAGCAGGCAAGGCACGGCTTCTTACTGAGTTGAGCAATGTAAGAGCAACTGCAGTGTTAGCACTACCTAATCTTGCATTAGCCTCAGCGGCATTCAATACAACCTCAGCATATCTCAATATCGGATTAGGATCAGAGAAGGTAGTAGCATCAGTGTATTTATCAGTGAAGATCCCTAATTTCGATCGTGTCGTCAACAAGCTTCTACGCGTATCTTCCGCATCCCAGAAATCGGCCCTCCAGATAATTGGACTAATTTTCACTAAACCTCTTGCTCCAAGATCTGGGTTACCATACATAGCTGGTAAAGCCCCATTTGTACCTGGGTTCGATGTTGCAGAGTTTGTAAACGAGAAAATATTGTCTGTACTAGTGCTACTTCTAAACGGTGCAGTAGGATTAGCTGTTACAGCATACTTAGTAGTTAGCTTCGTATACTCTGCCAATACTCCAGGCCAATCTTTCATGTGTAACTTGATTCTGGATTTTAATGCTATCGCAGCACCTTTATTTGCCCTGCCAGCACCACCTTCAGGAAGAAATCCCTCAGCAGCATCCAGATCAGCCAATAATAAAGCATAGTCTTCTCCTACAGTAGTTCTACCTACAGCTTCTCCTGTAGGTACCTTGGTCACGTCATCAATTCCAAACGTTCTATAGACAATCCCCATTGAAGACGGATCATCAGAGTAAGGCCTTGCAAAATGGATCAGCAATTCATGATGAGCAAGAGCTCTTAGGAAAAGCATTTCTCCTTTGTACCCATTAGCCTTTTCTGTAGTCAATACACCATTGGTAACAGCTACCTCCAAATTTTCCAAGATGATGTTCAACCTGTTTATCATCCGATATAAAGAGATCCACATTCCTGAATTATTAGCTGAGTTAGGGCTATAGGAATTATTGTATGTGATCTCATAGAAAGCCTGATCATTATACATATCCTCACCTCTCATATCTCCTTGCTCCACGTTTGCAGTGCCAAAAGGATACCCTCTCTGTACGACATCATTATAGAAGCCACGCTGTGCAGACTCATATACCCCAAGTATTGCAGATTCTATTCTTGGTGCAGTAGAGAATGCTTCAGAGTCAGGGATCAAGTTAGCAGGAACCAAATCTGTCACCTCGCATGCTGCGGCAAAACCAACTAATGCTGCACCTAACAGCATCATTTTGATATTTTTTATTATTATTTTTTTCATTTTAATTCTTCTTTTTAGGTTCGACTAATTAAAAACCTACACTTAGACCAAGCGTGTAAGTACGCACGATCGGTGCTACGTTCCAATCAACTCCAAATTGCCTTTGATTAGAAAAACTATTTGCTTCAGGATCAAGACCGGTATACTTAGTGAAGGTAAATGGATTCTGTCCCTGAGCAAAGAATCTTGCATTGGAGATAGCTCCGCTAAATGCTGATTCCAGTACTGTTGCAGGAATAGTATAACCCAAAACAATATTTTGAATTTTCACAAAATCGCCTTTCTGCACAAATCTAGAGTTGGAAGCAGCGCTCTGCCACATATTATTATCCTGTCCAGAATATAATTTTGGTATGTCAGTTACCTGACCACTTTCTGTCCATCTGTTAAGGATACTAGCTTGATTGTTTGAAAAACCTTGGCCTAATAACCCTCTAAGAGATTCGTTCATGATGTAATTTCCACCGGAGAATCTGGCAAAGATTTTAGCATCGAAATTTCCGAATGTGAAACTATTTGACCAGCCACCCTGCCATTTAGGCAATGTATGACCTAAGTATTCTTGAGTAGGCCCAGAAGGAGCACGCACAGATATGTCAGAAGGATTCGCTGGATCATAAGCTCTGTAGTTAAGTTGCGACACTCCCCCTATTGATGGTTGAAGGTTATATTGAACGATATCCTCACCTGAGTAGTACAATGGGTTACCATTTGCAGAATTTACTCCAGCCCATCTGAAACCACAAAGTTCACCTATTGAATTGCCAACTTCAGTTCTGTTATAAGTACTAGTAATTGGGCTGATCAGGTTTGTAACTTCATTTTTGATGAAGGTGACGTTGAAGTCAGTGTCCCATGAGAATTTACCTCTGTTGATTATATTAGAAGCTACTCTCAATTCAAAACCTGAATTTGTCATTGCTCCAATATTTTGATTGATGCTGTTACCTGGCACACCTAAAGAGGGGGCTGTAGGCGCTGCTAGAATCAAACCATCTACATCATTTTTAAAGTAATCTGCAGAAACAGTTACTTTACCAATCGACATGTCCAAACCTAAGTTTAGTTTTTTAGAAGTTTCCCACTGCAAGCCTGTATTGGCAATTCTGTTATATCCAATGCCTGCACCAGCACCACCCAAAACAGGGGCATATCCACCGAAAGCAGCAAAAGAGTCGATATCTGTGTTACCTACTTCTGCATAAGAAGCTCTCAACTTAAAATCAGAAATCAACTCAGAGTTGAAGAATGATTCGTCAGAAACTCTCCAACCCACGGATCCACCAAAGAAAGTTCCTCTTTTGTTATCCCCTACCAGATCGGATATACCATCATTTCTAAGTGTAAATGATGCCAGATATTTCCCCTTGAAACTGTAGTTTAATCTTCCAAAATAAGAATCAAACCCTCTCTCGGTGTAGCTACCTGATGAGAACTGATTGTTGTAAGAACCAGTGATCAAATTGTTTCTTCTGAAGTAATCATCAGAAATATCCGTTGCTGAGCCACTGAATCCATAATACTTGGCAAATTGATATTCCAAACCAGCAGTTACGTTGATACTATGATCATCAGCAAATATCGTCTGATAGTTCAATGTATTCTGCCAGTTCCAAAGGAAAGCAGGGTTAGTAGCCATGTATACGCTACCATTTGAACTTCTACCGTCGCCATGTCTAGCATCTAGAGACTGGAAATCATCCGCCAACGTCAAATCGACACCGATCTGAGATCTAGCAGTTAAGCCAGTTGCAATGTCTACTTCTCCGTAAGCACTGCCTATCACTCTGTGTGTATGACTTCTGTATATATTATTATCAATTACAAAACCAATATTTGGAATATTGTTATCAGGTCCAGCTAGGTTAGCTCCGAAACCTGTGGTTGCACCATTTGCAGTAACGTTGTATCCGTCGTAAGCAGTGTTGGCTTCGTCGTAAATAGGCACATTAGGCAATGCCCGGGTTGCATTGTAGATCGCGCCTGAAAGTGAGTTAGAGCCATTATTAAGGCCAAAAATCTCAGTATATGAATAAGACATGGAGATACCAAGTCTAACAGCTTTCGAAATACTGTGATCCACGTTCGCTCTGAAGGAGTATCTACTCAATTGATTTGGTTTTATTGAGGACTCCTGATCCGTGAACCCTAGAGAGAAGAAATACTTAGTAGCCGCAGAACCACCACCAATAGATAAGTTATGCTGTTGCACAAATCCCTTTCTGAATACAAGATCTTGCCAATCTGTATTTACGCCAGGGTTTGCTAGTGGCGACTGATTAGCATTTGTTCTTTTTTCATTTGCTATGGTTACAAATTCATCACCTGATAGCAGATCAAATGTTTCTACTGCTTCGTTGACGCCCATAGAAGTATTTTAGCTCACTTTTGCTTTACCTTCAGAACCTCTTTTGGTAGTGATCAGGATCACACCGTTTGCAGCTCTAGAACCATAGATCGCAGAGGCAGAACCATCTTTTAATACTTCAAAAGAAGCAATATCTGCAGGATTGATGTTTGCCAGCGGGTTTGAATCATTTACAGCAGACCTGTCTGAACTTACCACTGGTACTCCATCAATTACGATCAATGGGCCAGCACCCGCTGTAAGTGAGTTAACACCTCTAATACGGATAATAGGAGCAGCTCCCAAAATACCACTCGGAGTGGTGATAGATACACCTGGTGCTCTACCTGCTAGCTGAGATTCAAAAGATGGAGAAATTAAGTTTTCGATAGCTTTAGCATTGATGGAAGTTACAGATCCAGTAATTTCTCTTCTTTCCTGTGTGCCATATCCTACCACAACGACCTCATTAAGAGTCTTCACATCTATATTCATCACCACATTGATGATCGAATTAGAACCAATTGGCATTTCCTTGGCTAGGTAGCCAACAAAACTGAATACAAGAGTCGAAGCATCAGCAGGAACATTAATAGAATAACTACCATCTAGATCTGTGATCACTCCTTGGGTAGTGCCTTTCACGACTACACTCGCACCTGGTACGCCTTCCGGCTCATCGGCCGAAGTGACCCTACCAGTGATCGTCTTGCTTTGAGCCAATACTGACACTATAGTCAATATTGCGAAAGCAAAGGTTAATAAAACTCTCTTCATAAGTCGAACATTTTAGTTAAGTAATATTATCACGCGAATATTAATTTAAAGTTTGGAATTGAAAAAAACCTAAGTCCCACAAAACCAACCCATTGAAATATATTATATCGGAAATTTGTTAAAAAACGCAAAATCAACTTTCTGATACCCAATCCTTACGTTTCACAGATTTTTATTTCATTTTTCTCAATATCACTTTTGAAAATCACTGACTTTTTTCAAAAAAATTCCGATTTCAATCATCCACAACCTAACTTAACAGTAGGACATAAACCTCGTATTATCATTTTGCCACAATTACCCAAATAATATTCCTTTAACAATTAAGTTCAAATAAAAAACATCCTATTTATTCTGAGAATACAAACATAATTAATGTTCTTAAAAAGAATTTTATTCCGAATAAATATCCTGTTGAAGAATAAAAAAATTTGTAAAAATTAAAGAATAGAGCCTGTCTTTATCAAAAAATCATACCCATTTAATTATTACCTAAGTAATCACCCATAGTCTATCTTCTTATACAAAACCCACGAATGATTCACTCGTTTCAAAAGCAAAATACATGAAATCTCTAATGTCAGCCTAAGATTAATTTCAGTGGAAAATTGAAGAATATTCTGAAACTGAGATTTATTTATATCCTTAAAGGCTATGGTCATGTGCGGATGAAAATTCCGGTCACTCAACTCATCCACAAGGTTAAGTTCTCTTTTACAAAATGTTTTTAACTCTTTTTGAAAACCATACAAATCCTTGCCCGCATCCACATTCAAATAGATAACACGATTTCCAAATGTCCTCACACCCCCTATTGTTAAGGTCATTGGCTCATAGGCATTCGTAAAGCTTCCGAGTTTCTCTATCAGTTTCTCCTCTTTTGCCTCATTGTAGACAAATGGCATTTTAACAGTAATATGGGCGGGGGATTTGAGCGCGTATTTTGCCTGGAAACGATCCTTGATTTCCAGTTTCAGGTTTGTCACTCAATCCTGAAATTCACCTTCTGGCACAATTGCCAAAAAATATTTTTGCATCACTTTCATATGTTAATAATTTTCTTTAGGAGGCCATATGGAATCTCCCATTACGGATAATTATCCCTCCGGGTGTCGATAACTTGCTCGATTTCATCACGCTAAATTACCTTGAAAAGGAATTCATCACGTAAAAACATAAAAACTATTCGTTAAACTGGATCAAAGTTTTAAATTAAGGAGAATTTATATTTAACAGCTATGAAGTATTTTTATAAGGCCATGATAGGTCTTGATCTGACTGAGATGGATGATATCCTGATCCAAAAAACGATTGTATACCTAAATTTCCTAGGAATAGATAAATGCTACTTTGTGCACGTGGCCAAGAATCTTGCGGTGCCCGATGAAATTCTTAAAAATCACCCTGAATTATTAGCTCCAGGGGATGAATCCATAGAAGCGTTGATAAGCGACAAACTTGAGCACTATGATTTCCCAGAGAGTATGGAAATTGAAGTTTTCGCAGAAGAAGGAGCACATCCTTTGGAAACACTTCTAAGATGGGCCAAAATCAAGGATGTGGACCTAATAATCATGGGTAGAAAAGAGGAATTACAGGGAAATGGCTCTATCGCTAAAGGAATAGCCAAGAAATCACCTTGTTCTGTTCTCCTTTTGCAAGAAAAAAGAGCTCCAGGACTACCTAAGAAAATCATGATCCCTTCAGATTTCTCAAATCATACAGATTTAATCTATGATTTTGGGGAGAGAATCTCTGAGGAATTAGCCGCAGAATTAATTCCAGTCCACCTGTACGAAGTCCCTCACGGATATTCCAAAACAGGAAAATCTTTTGATGAATTTGCAGAAATCATGAAGGAAAATGCTCAAGAGGACTTCAAACGTTTTATCCAAAAGTTTAACCATAAAGAATTGAAGTGCAGATTTGTACTGAATGATGGCGAAGGTCAAGGCAAAGCATTACTCGAAGAAGCTCAAAAAATAGGAGCAGACATGATTTTGCTCGGCTCCCGAGGCAAAACAAAATCTGCAGCAATCCTTCTGGGTAGTGTAGCTGAGAAACTAGTCTTGGTGAATAACATTTTACCTATGCTAATATTCAAGAAAAAAGGTGAAACCATGGGGTTCTTTGAAGCTCTTTTTAAAGTCTAAAGCGGCTTTTTCATAAAAAAACAAATCTGATCCCCTTGGCCCTCCTCGTTAAATTGGAGGGCTTTTTTTTCTAATTCATTTATTTTATCTCGGGAATATAGCTCATTCACCAGTTTCGGATCCAAAGTGAACCCCCTCTCATACAATTCTGTGCCCCAGAACTGAAACGCAGTTGAATCAAATAGCACTTCACTAAGATCAAAGCCAATAACTTTAGAGAGCATCTCAAAGCCCAAGACTGAAGGAATAACCAAGTGTCTTGGAGCATCCAGCTGCACCCAAAACGCTCTCTTCTCTTGCCAAATTTTAGCATCTGTTACTGGCGTTCTTATCAACAGCTTCCCTCCAGGATTGAGCTTGTCAAAACAAACTTGCAGGATTTCCATCGGATTTTCCATATGCTCAAAAGCATGATGCATCATGATCAAATCAAAGCAAGTATTACTCTCTTCTATCCGTTGAGCCCAAAGATGAAGGTTAACATTAACTTGAAGATCTTTCTCCATAAAAGGATCAAATCCATGCAAATCAGTATATCCTGATGCATACAATTCATAAAGCAATTGACCATTTCCACAGCCTACGTCAGCAATTTTTGAATGGAAGCCTGGATTTAATTTCTTAAGCCAATAACCATAGCTTGGCTCAAAAGCTTTTGCCTTTGTCGCACGAAACAAATTCATGCGAATCTGCTTAAACACTCTTCTCGAAAAGCTAGACTGCACTAACGGTAAAAATGAATAATATCCCGAATACGAATAATAGTCAGCTAGATTTTCAGGGATTTGATCTATTTGGACCGACTTACAATCCGCACATTCCGAATACATAAAGGCTCCTCCCATTCCAAGCATGCGCTCACTTGCCTCAAAAGAAATAAGGCTTGATCCTCCACAAAATTTACACGCTTTAAACAATTCACTAGGCATTTCCATGAGTAAAAATAAGCTCGTACAGGGGCTTAATCATAATTCCAATATCAAATAAGAAAGACCAAATACGAGTATATCATAGATCCAAAATCAGCTTTTTGTCTTTAAAAAACCAACTAAGTTTACTTAGATGCGAAATGAGGTTGATTTCAAAGTCAAAATTAAGGAAAGATTCACCAAGGCTGATTACTTTTGCAAATATTTGTTAGCCGAAACGCCTCAAGGGCAAAGCATGAGTTTTATTTCGAATTTATTTTCACCTTCCGACAATCCCGACTCTTTAGGAGCCAAATTTAGAAACCAAAGACAAAAGGATTTTGAGGATTTATTTTTTCTGAATTTTTCAAAAAATGATCCGATTAGAGTTCTGGATGTGGGCGGAGCCTCCTATTTCTGGGATAATAGTATTCTCCCGTCACTTCCAAATATTGAAATCGTTCTCCTCAATCTCGGACAAGAGAAAACTACACACCCAAAAATTAAATCTGTGATCGGAGATGCAACGAATATGTCTGAATTTGACGATAATAGCTTTGACCTAGTGTTTTCTAATTCAGTTATCGAGCATTTGTACACCTGGGAAAATCAGCAAAACATGGCGAATGAGATAATCCGTGTAGGCAAAAAGCATTTTATCCAAACACCGAACCGGAATTTCCCAGTAGAAGCTCACTATGCCATTCCTTTTGCTCAATACCTTCCCCAAAGCTTGCTTTACTTCCTTCTGACCAAGACTAAAATGAGTAGGCTTCAGAAATGGAATCCAAAAGATGCCCAACAATACCTAGATGAAATCCGGCTACTTGATCAAAATGAAATGAAGTGTCTTTTTCCAGATTCCAACATGTATCTAGAAAAATTCATGGGCATGACCAAATCAATCTCAGCCCACAATCTCTCCTAATCAGCAAACTGAAGCCGAACCAAGTTGGCATAAAAACCATCCTCTCTGTTAAGCAAATCCATGTGATTGCCTTGCTCTACAATTTCTCCATCACTGAGAACATATATTCTATCCGCCTTACGAATGGTAGCTAATCGGTGAGCAATAATGATGGTGGTTCTTCCTTTCATCAGCTCGTCCAGTGCCTCTTGAACCAAATATTCTGATTCCGCATCCAAAGAGGAGGTAGCTTCATCCAAAATCAAAATCGATGGGTCTTTCAGAATAGCACGCGCAATCGCCACTCGCTGTCTTTGACCACCAGAAAGTTTGACTCCTCGCTCACCCACCAAGGTATCTAGCCCTTCAGGAAATTGAGAAATAAACTGCCAAGCATTCGCTTTTTTCGACGCTAAAATAAGCTCTTCTTCGGTAGCACCTGGCTTTGCGTAAGCAATATTCTCGCGAATTGACCCTCCAAAAAGCAAGACTTCCTGAGGTACCATTCCCACGTGAGAACGGAGGTTTTGTAGATCCCATTCACTCAATTGAAGGTCATCTACTTGGATAGACCCTTTTTGCACATCATAGAATCGCATCAGCAATTGAATGATCGTGGATTTTCCAGCTCCAGAGTGACCTGCCAAAGCTACCTTTTCCCCTGGATTCACATGGAATGTAAGGTCCTTAAGCACTTCCATTTCCGGTCGTGTAGGATAATGAAACCCAACATGATTGAAAGCTATTTTACCATGGAAATTTATGGCTTTAGTTCCTGAGACAGGCTCAGGCTCTTCATCTAAGATCTCTAACACACGCTCAGAAGAACCAATAGCTTTCTGAACCTGTCCATAGATATCTCCCAGTCCGGCAATAGAGCCACCAATAAACGTGGTGTATAACACAAAAGAAACCAATTCACCCACACTCATTTCTCCAGAACTCACCAGACTAGCACCGTACCACATCACTGCCACAATTCCTCCAAACAAGGCAAAAATGATAAATGAAATAAACGCTCCTCTATATTTGGCAGCTTTTAAGGCTACTTCTACGACTCTATTTAAGCCACTTCCATATCTAGCGGACTCAAAAGCTTCACCCACAAAAGACTTTACTGTGCTGATAGACTGTAACGTCTCCTCCACAATCACATTCGCATACGCTAGTTCATCTTGAGTACTCTTGGAAAGTTTTCGAATGAACTTCCCGAAAACGATTGCTATCACCACCAATACAGGAAAAGTAGCTAGCATGAACAAGGTCAATTTTGGAGTCATGACCATCAGGAAAATTACTCCTGCTACCAACGTAACTACTTGACGAAAAAGCTCTGCAAGTGTAATCGAGAACGTATCCTGAAGCATACTTACATCAGAAGTGATTCGGCTGATCAATTCCCCTGTTCGACGCTTATCAAAAAACGTCATCGGCAAGCGCACCATTCTAGAATACAGTGCCAACCGAATATCTCGCATGGAGCGTTCTGAAACTAAGGCAAAAAGCCACACCCTAAAGAAGGAGAAGATGCTCTGTATTGCCAAAATACCAACTAATATCAGTGCGATCGAATTAATATCATTTACTATCCAATCCGTACCTTGCGCAGTATCTATCAGCTTGCCCGCGACAAATGGAAACGTAAGTAGCGTAAGTGATGAAAAAACAAGGAAGACTAATCCTATAAAAAATGTTTTCTTGTAAGGCATCAAGAATTGAAAAATGCCTCCCAGTTTGCTTAAATTCTGCTTATTCAACTTCCTCTTTTCACTCTCGTCCAAAGCAGTTCCTCTTTTTTTAGCCATCCTTTGATTTTGGTATTAAGGCCACAAACTTAAGGTTTTTTTGCAAGGATTTCTTTGGTAGAAGTGAAAGGTTTAAAGATCATCTTGGAATAATAAACTTATTTCAAAAAGTATTTGCTGAGTAACTGAAATTTACCAAAATCAGAAGTGAGGAACAGTGCTACTTTCTGCCCATTTGTGCATCAACCAACTCACGCTTAAGTTTTCGCTCACGATCCAGCATCGTCTTCCGATGATTGTCAAATTCTTCCTGCACTTCAGCCAAATCCTTTTGAGCCTTCTTGATTTTTTTGAAGCTGCTGAAATATTGAAAGGAGAAAATGGCAAGCGCTCCTGCAAGCACAGCAACTAAAATCCACATCATGGAAGAATAGACGGCCTTATCAATGCCAATTCCAAGGAATGAAAAATTATCCTTTTCGGCAATTGCCTCCTGCTTTTCAGATTCAGCAGTAACCAAGATAGATTTTAGATTCGCAATTGAATCTTTTTCATTCACTATCAAGAGCTTGAGATTCCCTACCTCACTTCTCATGGTGCGCATCGAGTCAAGAATATTGGATTTAAGCTGATCCAAGTTTGTCTGCTTTACTACTTTATATTCTTGGAAATTATTCGAAACACTGTAGATGTATTCAAACTGGCTATCGATAGTTCCTGACCTGAGCGATCCTTTGTCATCAGAGATTTCTTGCGCAAAGGTGATGGTAGAAATAGTAATCAGAAAAATCAAACTAAGTAACAGGGGAAATACGCTCTTCATTGGGTAATTAATTTACAAAATAAGGTGAACGGCTTCAGTTCCCAATAAGCATGCCTCGCAAGGTAATTGCAAAGAGTATTTGTTACTGGCAATGATTAACCTTTTAAATCTAAATCCTTTTTATTGACTATCAGTATTTTGCTGAGCATATAAAATTTCTATTTGAAAATGAATTTTATATAATAAAAAAAGCTGAATATCTATTCGAGCCGAAAAAATTGGAAATACTCAAATCAAATTTCTTTGACAGTGTCTACCTGCGAAGCGATCCATGCTGGTCTTGATGACGCAAAAAAAGTAATTCCTATCATCGCAATACTTATCCAAAGGAAGTCAGACCAAATCATTTTCACAGGATAAGCATCTACCACTGCAGAAGAAATCCCGAGCGAAACCAATCCAAAAGCCTGCTGCACCCAACAAACCAAATACCCAAGAACTAACCCAATTAAAGCACCACTAAATGCAATCAGTGCACCTTGCTTTAAAAAAATTCTTCTAATCAATTTCTCAGGAGCACCCATAGCTTTAAGGACCGCTATATCCTTTTTCTTCTCGATCGCCAGCATACTCAGCGAAAAGAAAATATTGAAGGAAGCTATCGCCAAAATAAATGTCAACGTAAGGAAAGTGAAAAGCTTTTCCATCTTAACCGTACGGATCAGACCTGCATGCTGCTCATCCGCATTTTTCACCAAGAAGTCAGCTCCAAGATGTGCCTTCAACCTGCTATGCACTTCAGCAATGGATTGACCATTGGCGACTTTCACTTCAAGCGAAGTTCTTTTATCCCCATATTTCAGCAAGTCCCTGACAAAGGAAAGTGGCGCAATCACATATTCATCATCAAACTGGCGATCACCAATACTGAAATATGCAACAGGATCTAATACAGCAGATTCATAGAACTGGGAGGGATCGATTGAGGCAGCACTTCTGGGAGCTTTAGGATAGTATATTTTCAGCGGGACATTGACATTATCAAGATTCACCGAAAGAAAGAAACCAACGCCTCTGCCTAAAATCGCAGCTGGATTCAGCGCTGTTCCTAACGTAGTATCTCCCCAGAAATAACCTTTGGAGAATCTTCCCTGATCCAGAAAATTATCCGAGACGCCTTTTATTCTTCCAATCATCTGATTACCATCGTAATCCAGCAAAGCATTGTCTTCGATGATCTCTGTGAGAATCGCTACTCCTTCTATATTTTTGATACTGTCCAGCCATTCCTCGCTGGTCATAAAGCTTTTCCCTACCGTAGCCTCGATTTTCAGCTCCGCATCGAAGCTCGCAAAGAGCCCCCGAATCAAATCCTCTAAACCATTGAATACAGACATCACAATCACCAGTGCCATCGTGCCCACAGCAACTCCTATCATAGAAATTCTGGACAAAACAGTGATGAAGTTTCGCTTCTTTTTACTGCGAAAATATCTGGAGGCTATGAAAAAGCTGAGATTCAACGGTAGTTAGATTAATCCTCTTCTTCTTGATCTTCTTCCTCAGGCGGAGCTGGTGGTATCGCTAGATTGGAAATCACCGTGTCCATATGCTGTGCATACGCAGCAGAGTCATCTGGGAAAAGCGCAATTTCAGGGATAACCCGAACCGATTTACCGATTCGTTTGGCAAGCTGATGCCTAATTTCCTTTTTGTGTGCATTGATGAGCTTATACGTCGCTTCTGGATCAGCTAATAAAAAGCTTAAGTAAACTTTTGCCAAACCCAGATCGGGACTCATCAAAACGCGTGTGATCGTCACCATAGCCCGACCGACTAGGTGTTTTGATTCTTTTTGAAATATATCACCTAGCTCTTTTTGAATTAGCTTGGAGTATTTTTGTTGTCTTTTACTTTCCATATGAAGTATTTGTGGTACAAATTTAGCGAAATAGTTGGGCAAGCTTTAATTTCGGGCAAAACCAACCAAACACTCTTCTCCAATTTACCTTGTTCAGCTTTTTTAAATTAAATGATCCATTCAGGCTTATCGGCATAGGAATATACATTCTCCTGCTGACAATCGTCTATTTGACACTAAATCCTTTCCCAATTACCAATCCTCAATTGACGTGGATGCTTCTGGGTGAGCGCCTGGGACAAGGTTATTTTTTGTTTCAAGATATCATTGATGACAACGGCCCACTATCAGCAGGGTTCTTCACATTCATAGATTTGCTTTTTGGTCGAAGTATTCTTGCTTACGAAGTCGTAGGAAGAATACTTATATCTTTTCAAATACTGTATTGGAATTCCACCCTGATTAAGTTCAAGGCTTTTGATGTGAACACCTATCTGCCAGCCATCATCATGGCAGCGCTATTCCATTTCTCCTTTGACCTACTGAGCTTGAGTCCAGCATTATTGGGAAGTACCTTCTTGATTTTAGCGCTTGGGCAGCTTTTTTCTCAAACAGTATTACAGAAAGACACAAGTGAGTCCACCTTATTAATAGGTATTTATGCTGGTCTAGCCACGGGTTTTCATCCTAATTACATCGTCTTTTTACCTTACATGATTTTCACAGGAATCGCCATCAGTAGCTTTTCCTTTCGCCAATTGATGCTCTCTCTGGCAGGATATTTCCTTCCACTATTATTGATCTCTGTATTCTATTTCTGGAATGAAGGGCTGGAAGAAGCTATTCAGATTTGGCCGCTGACGTTCCTATCTGAAAAGTATGAGTATCAGTCTCTTTTGAATTGGTTATATCTTGGGATTTTCCCACTCGTGCTAGCTGTAGCAGGCTATTTCATGGCTACCGTCCTGCGTGGATCGACGATAAACCAACAGAAACAGAAGCAACTTATCCTCATTTGGCTACTTTTCTCGGCTGCAGAATTTTTCATTATCAAGAAGCAAGCGACTTTTCAACTGGTGATTTTGATACCTGGACTCACGTATCTGATCACACAGTTTTTCTTGAATACCAAAAAAGTGGTTGTCGCCAAAATCGCCTTTTATCTCCTTGTATTCGGACTTCCAGCAGTTAGTATTTGGTACTGGCAACAAAAAGTCACGGACTCAGAATATTTTGTAGCCAAAGGTGATGCAAAATATTCGGGCGATGTTCTGGTTTTAGGCGATAATCTATCACCTTACCTCAACGCTAGACTGGGTGGTCCTTTCCTGAATTATCGATTAAGTAAGCTTTATCTTGAACAAGATCGTGATTTGAGACAAAAAGCTAGGCTCTTTCAAATGCTTCAAAAACAAAAGCCTTCGATCGTTCTCGATCCAAATGGTGATTTTGAAAAATTACTTAAGAAATTTCCTGCTTTGGAAGATCAATACAGTAGAACTTCCACAGGTGTTTTTACTTTGAAAAAGTAAAATAGCTAGCTTTTTTCAACAAAAGGGAATAGGTGAACTTATTTTTTAATAATATGATAATCAGGTAAATAAATGCTATTTTTCCAACAGAAGTTTGGGGAATTCTCCGTGACGAGTTCCTAACCAATCCACTCGCAAATCGAAAGAATTTAAGTCTTGGGTTGGATGCATTTTGGCAAATTGATATAACTGTCAGCTTAGCTCCAGCACCTCCAAAATACAGACTAGAATACGCACTTTTTGATGCACCATTTGGCACTGGCACAAAGCTTCTTGAAGGAACATTGGAAGTCGAAGTCCCTGACGCCACTTCAGAACCAGAGCTTCAAAAGTTGGCGGAGGAAAGACTGGAAGAGCTTATTTGGCAGATTTGCACTGCAGGGGTGATGGAAGCTGCGTATGTCACCAACCCAGCACCTTACACTTCTCCATACAAAATCGCTGTTACAGATCCGATTCGTGGAGAATTTTTGGCTACCAGTGTCGATTCAGACTTTAACGTTCCGCTTCCCACGGTCATTTTAAATGATGATTGGGGAGCTTCTTGGCTCGTTCAGGCTGGATTCGATCCCATAGAGTTGAACATAAGTGAGGCCGTAGCAATCGGACCATTTATCCAACTAAAATCAAATCCAGCTCCTCAGAAAGGCGATCACATTCATTTTGAACGGGCATTTCAGATAATCGGACTTGATCTACTTTCCCACCAAATTAAAATAGCTGGCTTACACCCTTCTCTATTTGAAGACTTTGCGGATTTTGAAGTTCAATTTATTATTGGCGAAACTGAGCATTTGATCTACTACGCTATCCATCAAATCAAGGAAGAGGGTGGTATTACAATTTTGGTTACTAAAAAAACGCCAAGGCCAGACCTAGTAGAAGACCCAGAAAATGCCTATGAACAGCCTGGTGGATTAATCATTCTCAAACGACAATTTGATGTAGTATCCACATCAGATGATTCTTTTAGAATTCTAGGCGGAGCTGAAATCAAAGCAATTCAAAAAGTACAACAGTTCTTCCTTCGAGCGTTTTTCTCACATGAAGGCACACACCTGATCGAGCATATCTTACTCTGTCCGAAAGTAAAAGGAAAATATAAAGTGCCTGATGGATTGGGTGGATTTGTCAATGAAATTCTTGAAGATAAACTGCTGGATCCGCATTCAGAAGATGAATGTGTCTGCACGTTGGATGATCCATATACCTGCATGGCACATGTGATTTTACCTTATTGGTCAGGGCGGTTTACGAATACTGACTATAGGAGATTTCTGGAGAAAAAGATAAAAAGGGAGACGCCAGCGCATGTCTTCTTGACTATTTGCTGGATCAGTCCCAGCCACATGAAAGCGCTGGAGTTAGCCTGGAAACTATGGCTACTCGAAACGCTAAAATCAATTCAGGAGCCCAAAAAGCTCTCTGAAGCACTTGCAGGGCTGATTAATGCCTTGGCACAAATCCGAAATGTCTATCCTGTAGGAACTCTTCATGACTGTGACGAAGATGACAATTTGGAAAATCCCATCATTCTCAACTCCTCATCACTGGGAGAATTTTAACTACGACGATTATGAGCCAGATCATTTCAACTTATCCGATTTTTGAAGGTAGCCAAGTACTTACCAGTACGCAGCTGAACCAGCTCTCCGCCTACCTGGATCAGCAGGGCAGGCTCACCCGATCGAAGCTCATTGGCATTGGCGTCGTCTGCGGAATACAGGTTCAGCCTTTTCCGCAAGGATTGCAGATCACCAAAGGTCTGGGAATTACATCCGAGGGATTTTTGATCCAATCGGGCACTTTTAATGCCACACATTATCGGCCATATAGTTTGCCCGAAGGGGTGGATTACAAGCCTTTCAAAGATGTGGATCATGAAGTATCTCTTTTTGAGCTGCTGACAGAAATCCCTAGGGATGATACGGGTGTGAAAAAGCTGACGAATCCGGTCAACTTTCTAACTGACAAATTTGTACTCATTTTCATAGAAATCTTTGACAAAGACCTAAAATCTTGTCTTGGAAATGCCTGTGATGATCGAGGTCAGGATCGACTACTCACGATAAGAAGATTGGCGGTAAGCGGAACGGATTTGGATAAAATTCTGATCAAATCTTCCAACGTCCGTGGACCATTTCCAACCGCTTTGGACCTCCCTGATTTTTTTGCCCAAAAGCCACTCTTTTACCCAAATAATCCTGAGTCAAATGAATTTGGCGCTTTTGTAAAACACTACCAAAAGTTCATCTCTTTGGCCTTAAATAAAGATGTTTTTGAGGCTCTTGCACTTTCCTGCACCGTTTTCGAACCTATCCTCAGCAAAGAATATGGCTTCTCAAATCCGCTGGAAAACCCTACAATTCAAAGTAAGATTGCTACAATAAATTCACTTGTTGAAGCAGATCCATCAGCTATTCAAGGAATCCAATACCTCTGGGATTTTGCAACCGAACTACTGAAAGCATACAGTGAATTTCGTGCTTCGGCAGTGGAACTCTAGTACAACTGTGTAACTGACAGCTCACTTTTCCCACTTCATCTGATGCTTGGTCGTGCCAAGACAAGCTCAGAAACTCATTCCCAATTTTTAAAATATCGTCATGGTTTTGTTCAGCCGCCTATATTCAATAAGCAAAAGCTGCTGGCAGAAACCTGCATTCAGCGGCATAGACGAATTGTTTTATTGATAGAAAAGCTTGAGACCGACTTATTCAAAAAAGGTAACACAGAAAAATCCCCTATCAAGATCACGCCCTCTGTAGAAAAGCAGGGACTTTTAGGAAATCGTGCATTGCCATATTACTACGACATCAAATCCAAAGGGAACGTTTCTAGCTGGTTTTCTCTGGAAAATAGCTGGTTAGATCCCGGGAATCTTCAACTCATCAGTACCGAACGAGCAGAAGTGCAGTCTTATGATAACCAACCGGATGTAGAGGCCACGGAAGCTAAAAACCCGATTGAAACATCGCTGTTTTTTGACATAGAATCCTATCCTTTTTTGAGGATTGAAGGTCATCTGGGCAAGTCTCTTGATAGCTCACTAAACTTCCTCAACAAACTCATTCTACAATTCAACCTTCCAATTCATATAGAAATACTTCATCTGGGTGAAGTGGGAGAATCCGAGTGGATGGATGATTGTGGATGGAATGACCTTCAGGAAGACTATGCTTTCCAGCGCTATTTTATGCTTGGGATGATCATTGAATTGAAGCAGCTTTTTGACTATGTCACAGAATATGCGAAAGAAACCGAAGAAGAAGATCTCACTTCAAATGAGTTTTATCAAAAGGCTTCCGAAGTGTTGGAATTACTGATTGGGATGGCTAAGGCCTTACCAGAATGCCTGAAAGATTTAAAATGGACTGCTTTTCAAAATACTTACAAGAAGCTACTTCAGCTTTTGATTGACTTTGCGCTGCTCGAATCCGGGCTATTGAACCAAGTAAAAACTGATCCTGAAAAGGAAAAAGAGCTGGATTTCTACAATGGGATTCTGATGAGACTTTCGCCTATTTTTTATAGAATTTTGGATTTGTTCTTCTTCACCAAGCTTCAGCGCATTTACTCCAGCTATGAAAACCGCGTTCAGCAGCTCAAGCAGTCAAATCAATTTGCCAACTATCTAAAAAAGCATAATGGGCTCATACATGAGGCCGGAGTGTTGAAGGCTGGAACATTCTATTTGCTCCATGACCCAAAGCAAGAGCTAATTATCGGTGATTTTAGTTTGCCATATTATTGCTGTGATGATGCGCCGTGCATTGCCCCCTGTGTAGAGCAGAGTTTTTCATTGCCTCCTTTCGCTCGACAGGATTATGCTATTGCTTACACGGAGAAACCCATCAAACTTCAGATCACGCTAAACGATACATTGGTTTCTGGAAGATCTTATGTCGTTATAGCGGTAGGATCTTCATCAGCTCAGAATGGTACCGTAGAAAAAGATCCCGAATCAACATTTTTCAGATATACGTCAGCTCCAGGATTTACAGGGATTGACAGTTTCCAATATGTATTGCGAGATACCAAAACCAACCAAAGTGATCAGGGGAAAGTCAGCATTCTAGTAAAAGGAGAACAAGGCTGCTATTCTCTAGAGGTGCTTTCCTGCTGGGGAAATGACCGAGAGCAAGACCCAGTGCGAGAGATGTTGCGAATAAGAAAAATCGAAGTGGCCAATGAATCCGATTCGCTGGCGGTAGGATTGTTGTTGAAGAGTCTCACCGATTCCAAAGGCTTTTCCACGGAGGAAATCAGAGGCAATCTTCTTGGAAACCCCGAGGTGAGACTAAGGCTTTTGAAATGCTTAAAAATGCCTACCGACGGAAGAACTTTTGAACAAATGGAGCAGGCGATTCTCGATCATCAAGCAAAAAATTGTGGTGCTTTCATCACTCCTGAATGTACCACAATGAGTATCGGACGCGTAGTTATTTCTCCTAACGGGAAACCGCTGGAAAGGGTAAGTGGGATGCTATTGGATAGTGATAAACCTGCTTTCACTAATGCAGAAGGAAAGTATGCTATTCAATTTCCATCCCCTGGTCAAACCTTGGTATTTGCATTTGACGGATATGAAAATCAAGAGGTGGAAATCTGTAGCATACAAGAGGCAAATGTGACGATGGTTCCAAGTGTTCAGCCTGCTAAAGAGTGTTATTCTCTTGCAATTATATCGAGCTGGAAACAAAATCTAATTCGAGATATAGCTACTCAAAGAGAGTTGAGCAAAGCATCTGGAAATCTCACCGAGGCTATTTATCAGTTGCTGGAAAGTTTAAGGGATACACATGGCTTCGCTTCTCTGGAATTCAAAAAGACTCCTTTAAATGACCTAAGCGCTCAAAAAATAATTCTAACAAGTGTGGGCGCTAATTTGACAAAAATTAAACCTGAACACTATGCCAATGCAATTGAGGAATATCAAGGCATTAATTGCGGCAGAAAAAAGGTGAGAATAGTTAGAGTCTCTCCCGACCTATTAGCTGCAGAGGAGATCAAAGTGATTTTGGATTCAAATAGGGTCTCTTATCTAGCAAATGCAGATAAAACAGTGTTGGTAGAAACCTACAAGGCTGCTATTCCAGATTCGGGGTTGCGTGAAAAAGAGCTAACTCTTCTGAAGAAGGATACCCTGATTACAATCCTTCGGAACAAGTCAATTTCGATCAGTTCTGCAGACAACAAAAGTGTTTTGATTGGAAAAATCCTAGGTAAATAATGTCGGCAAACGTGATACATACCCAAGTTTTAGAAGCAAGCTTTCTGAGCAAGGAGGGTGCATTATCAGGCCAGAAAGTGCTACAAGAGAGATATAGACAAATTTTACTACCGTTAATAGCGCAAGTATTTGATGCCTATGAACCGATCGGAAGATCTTTGAGAATAGACAAATTAGAACTCGATCTGGGAAGATTCCCGGCAGATTTCCCCGAAAATATGATGCGTGATCGACTTCGGGATGTATTGGAAGATCAGCTGAGCAAAATCTATTTGGAGCAGGGAATTCTCTCTCATGCTACTTCGCAAAAAATATCTGATCAAGACAAACTTACCCTTTCTAAAAATCATTCCGATTGGGAAAAAATCGGCTACTATTTAAGCTATGGGAGAGTGCCCTGGTGGGTTTTGACCAAAGAAAAAGAACCCATTCAATCCCTTTTCAATCGGGTCACAGCTTCAAGTGATTCTTCGTTAAAATCTTGGATTAAAAAAAGCCCAATTTCATCGGCAATGGCTCAAAGAATGGTTTCTCTTTTATCAAAAAAGCAGTTTGAACGTCTGGTGAAAAACAGTTTTCAGCTTTCAGGTAAGGATATTCAACTTGTAAATCAGCTACTCGAACTGCTTCTTTCAAAAACTTACCTTAAAAAGCCAGAAGTTCGATTTGGTTGAATACGACATTACTACTTTCGATTTTTGGGACAAGAAATGGCGTTACCTCTTTCCTTGAAAATGGCTTCAAAACCATCAAAATATCGGATAAGAACACTGCTCCTAAAACGAGTCAATTCCTGTATTTCCTTAGCTTTTTAATCCTTAAAAATATTCTGGGGACAACCTTTTCCGAAGTGAATGAATCAGACAACATTCATCTCCTAAAGAAAAATACGACGGCTATTCCTAGCACGGAAAGTATCCTTCCTTTTACAAACCAGTTTTGGCGAAATGTTGTGGAAAACCTTAATAAGATAAGTATTGAAAAAGATCAGTTATCCACATTTTCAAAAGAACTAAGTCAGCAAGAATCCCAGGAATCGATAATCCTAGCATCTAAATCTCCCCCATTTGATGAGTTGCAGCTAGTCAACAATGCAGGCTTAGTACTGGTAGCGGCATTTCTACCACGTTTTTTTGAGAATTTAGGATTAGTAAAGTCTGGAAAATTTGTTTCAACAAAAGCACAAACCAAGGCAGTCATTCTCCTCCAGGAAATGGTAGGTACGGAACCAGAATATGATGAGACAGACCTGCTTCTGAATAAACTTCTGTGCGGAATTCCTCCTGCATCCTCTTTGGGATTAATAACCAAAATCACTTCGTCGGAAAAGAAAGAGATAGCATCACTACTGAAGAGCATGGCTACGCAATGGACTGCTTTGAAAAGCAATTCCGGAAAAATGATCGCTGAAGGCTTTTTTCCACGCGAAGGATCTTTACGCAGAGTCCAAAGGGGCTACAAACTTCAGATACAGCGCTTGCCTTTTGACCTATTGTTAGATAGGCTTCCTTGGACTATAGGTATGATCAAACTTCCCTGGATGGAGGAATTACTGCTGGTGGAATGGTGAAATCGAATCCAAATAATGCAACCGTAGTTCAAGCTGAACTAGACTGGCTTCAAAATATTCTGAAAGCCCGCTCGGCCATGAATGCCAATTCGGGCAATAACATTCTTGATGTGTTGGAAATTCCCGTCCCGTCTATCCTTGAACAGCCTGGATCGTACGCCAAATTTATCCAAAAGTCAGCGCTAACTGTGGAAGAAAGATTCTTACTGATTCTTTCTGCAGTTCCTCATATCAAGCCTCAAATGCTGGATATGTTTATGGGGAAAAATCAATTGACTCAGCAGATATTCACGGAATTTGGGGGAAGAAAAGGCAAGAATCACAATGGCTTTATCCCAACAGGGGAGACGGTACTTTTTATACTTGCAGGCAGTGATCTGGCAAAGCGGTTCAAATACCTCAGCTTACTCAGTACCGAGAATAAACTTTTCAAAGAAGGTCACTTAAAACTCAGCGAAACTGATACCGATGAACCCTATCTCAACGGAACGCTCGATATTTCCAGAGATACACTTCAGGAAATAACAACTGGAACAGTACGAAAACCAGATTTCAGCGCTGATTTCCCTGCCCAGCTTTTGGAAACAGAGATGAGTTGGGATGATCTGGTGCTCAATCCACATACAGAAGATGAGCTGCGGGAAATAGAAATCTGGCTTAAGCATAAAGACAAATTGCTTCAAGAGTGGGGAATGCGCCGAAAGTTAAAGCTTGGTTTTAAGGCGCTTTTCTATGGCCCTCCCGGAACAGGAAAAACGCTTACCACAACGCTGCTTGGCCAAAAACTTGGTTTAGATGTGTATAGAATTGATCTCTCCAGAATGATCTCAAAATATATAGGGGAGACGGAAAAGAACCTCGCAAAGATTTTTGACCGGGCAGAACGAAAAGGGTGGATTCTATTTTTTGATGAAGCCGATGCACTCTTTGGAAAGAGAACTTCTGTGGCTGATGCCCATGATCGATACGCCAATCAGGAAGTTTCCTATTTACTCCAGCGAATCGAGGATTACGATGGCTTGGTGATTTTGGCCACAAACCTCAAAAACAACTTGGATGAGGCCTTTATGAGGCGATTTCAAGCGTCAGTATTTTTCCCAATGCCTCAACCGGAACAGTGAAAAATGCTTTGGAGCAAAGGATTCCCTTCAAGTGTGCAGCTCGAAGAACGAATAGATTTACAGGATTTGGCAAAAAGCTATGAGCTTTCTGGTGGATCCATCATTCAGGTGATCCAACATAGCCTATTGATGGCTTTGGACAAGGAAAGCATAGAAGTAAAACTCGGTGATATCCGAGAAGGAATCAGAAGGGAATATCATAAAATGGGGAGGACGATATGAAATCGAGCATGACCTAATTGTCTCGCAAAGGAATGATTATCAACCAGGCCAGATTCTCCCAAAATAAGTTCGGGACAGGCTATTCAGCCATTAAAAAGAAAATTAGAATTACATGAAAAAGAAAGTTAGAAAACAGCAAGACCAAGAGAAGGATCAGGAAGATGTAGTAGTGGTGGAGGAAAAGGAAAAAGAAAGAAAACCTGAAGTAAAAATGAGTCCTGTAGAGGAGGATCAAGAGCCAATGACTCCGCTGGCAGCTGCCTCTCCCATGAAAACTGAAACCAAAAAATAAAATGAGCGCAGTTGCTGAACGTAAGCCTTTGCCATTATCATCTCGAAATGATAGGGGAAATCATACGATTCAGCCAAGCTTAAAAATAGGACGCCCGGGAGACAAATATGAGCAGGAGGCAGAATCTGCCGCGAACCACCTTGTGATGTCTCCATCTAATACCGCACCAGCCTTGGCAATGAGTCCGCTCCCAGTTCAGCGGCTAATTTTCAAATGCAGGCCGAAGAGGACACACTGCAAATGATGCCTTTTTCGGAAAGTAAATCCCTTCTTCAACTTAGCTCGATGGAAGAAGATGAGGACACTGTCCAACTCAGTCCAGATTTTTCCAAAACTATTCAAAGACAAGAAGACGAAGAAGAGTCAATCCAACTTTCCCCGGACGGTACGCCAACTGCTTCTCCTCAAGTTTCGTCTAAACTATCCCAAAGTAAAGGATCTGGACACGCACTTCCTTCACCTGTACAAGCTGAAATGGGCCAGAAGATTGGAGCCGATTTTAGTGGAGTGAGTATTCACACAGGATCTCAGGCTACCGGAATGAGCAATGCATTAGGAGCTCAAGCGTTTACTCATGGAAGCGATATTTATTTCAACGAAGGAAAATATCAGCCAAAAACGGCTGGTGGCAAGCATCTTTTGGCCCATGAGCTGACGCATACGGTGCAGCAGGGTTCCGCACCGATTCAGAGAATGCCAGCTGAGCAAATCAGTACTACTGAATCGAAAATTCAACGTTTGCCATGGGCTGTGAGAGAGGGATTGTCGGAATTCGCAAGCTATATTCCAGGCTACACTTTATTAACTGTGATCATCGGGTATGACCCACTGGCAGGAAGAAGTGTAGAGCGAAATGACCCAAATCTGCTTGGTGGTTTGCTTGGATTGATACCTGTATTTGGAATGTTGCTTTTCAACAAACTAACCGAGTTGGGAATCATCAACGATGCCTTCACTTGGGTAGAGGGAGAAATGGTTTCACTCAATCTCACTTCCAACAGACTCGGAGATACACTGGAAGTAGCTTGGGACAGAATGGGCGTTACTGAAGGCTGAGATGGGAATATCCAGATTCTTAATGAGACTTTTGGGCAGCTTTATAGAGACATAGTCACCTTTGCCGGACGGGTAAAAGACCAGATATTCACACTGATCAAAGATGCCTTAATGACTGGCCTCGGGGCTTTGGCAGACACTTTTCCCGGCTATCCACTCCTTACCAAATTGCTTGGACACGATCCTTTGACAGGAGAAGAAGTCATCTCAACAACTGCGGAAAAAATAGAAGATTTTTTGCGACTTATCGGCAAGGAAGATGAACTCGAGCGAATGCAGGCTGAAGGAACTATTCAGGAAACTGCCGATTGGATAGACGGTGAATTAGCGACATTAAACTTCAGTTTCGAGGAAGTCCAAGGGCTTTTTGAAACTGCTTGGAATGCCTTTTCGCTGGATGATATCAGAGATCCATTCGGTGCCTTTCAACGCACAGTAGCCATATTCACTCCATTCACTACGCGCGTATTTACTTTCGCAGCAAATGAGGCAATCAAGGTACTGGAGTTTATCAAAACAGCGCTTCTTTCCATGCTTTCTGCCTATGCCAGAGAGCAGCAAGGCTTCCATTTGTTGACGGTGATTTTAGAAAAAGATCCATTCACCGGACAGGCAGTTCCTAGGACGACGATCAATCTTATTCGTGGTTTTATGGGCTTGATGCCTGGCGGTGAGGCTCAATTTCAGCAGATGCAAGAGACGGGCGCCATTGAGCAAACTGTGTCTAGAATTGATGATGCCGTAGCCACGCTCAACTTTTCATGGGCATATATCACAGGGCTTTTCCTTGGGCTTTGGAACAGCTTTTCCATTCAGGATGTATTTCACCTTATAGATGCATTCCTCAGAATCGTCGAGACACTTGCTGCCCCAGTTCGAAGACTTTTCGCATTTGTCGTTACCATAGTTCAGATTTTGGTAGAGGTGATTCTGGTGGTGATGAACTTTTTGATCGAGATGGTACAGCAGATTATCGCTAATGCTCAGAGTGCATTTGAAGACATCAAGCGTGATCCAATCGGATTTCTCAGGAATCTACTGGATGCTGTCAAACAAGGCTTTGTGCAGTTTTTTGACAATATCTTAACTCATTTACTTGGTGGAATTCGAGACTGGTTATTTGGGGAGCTTTCCTCAGCGGGGATAAATCCTCCGGCAGATTTGACCTTTGAAAGCATCTTGGGATTTGTCCTCGATGTGCTTGGGCTTACGATGGATAATGTCTGGGAGCGATTGGAACTGAAGCTGGGGCCAGAGCGAGTGGCACAGATTCGTGGAGCGATTGACACCTTGACAGGCATTTGGACATTCATCAAAGATGTGTGGGAAAGAGGACCAATTGCGATCTGGGAATATGTGCAAGAGCAATTGAGCAACCTGTGGAAAATGGTGCTGGAGCAAGTCAAAAGTTGGGTAGTCACACAGGTCATCACCCAAGTGACAACTAAGCTGCTTTCTTTACTAGATCCTACTGGAATCATGGCAGTGGTAAATAGCTTTATCGCATTCTACCGAGCGATTCAGTCCTTCATAGAGAAGCTCCGTGAAATGCTGGAGATCGTCAACTCCTTCGTGGCTGGAGTGGCGAATATTGCTCGTGGAAATATCGGAGATGCCGCCAACTATCTCGAAGCGGCTTTAGCTAGAGCTGTTCCGGTAGCTATCGGATTCTTGGCAAATCAGGTTGAGCTTAGCGGACTGGGAGCAAGAATTGCCGAAATGATCGGTGGCTTACGCAAACGGGTAAATGCAGCGATTGATTGGCTGATAGATAAGGCTATAAGTGCAGGTGGAGCGATTTTGCAAGCGGGAAGGAATGCGGTGGCGGCTGTGATGAATTGGTGGGGTAGCAGACGTGAACTTACCACTAGAGATGGGCATCGTCATGAAATGTATTTTGAAGGAGAAGGGGCAAATGCTAGACTAAAAATAGCATCCGATCCTGTTGATTATCTACTTTGGATAACTCAATTGGAAGCAAATCCAAATTTTCCCACTTCTTCAATTGGCTCTCTAAGAGCCAAGGCTCAGGAAATCTCTACGGAGCAAGCGCGAACTGTAGGACCTGATGAAGAATCAGCAAAAAATGATAGAATTTCAACGCTATTTAATGAATTGGTTGTGTTAACTCAAAATGCACCAATTCCTTCCGATGGCAACAATACCCCTACCATTTATGGGCCAACATTTGGAGATTTTGGTTCGCTCGCTAGAGTGGATGCATTGGCTGATGGCCAGGTGGGGGAACTACAGCAAATAGTGGACTATTTACTTCAAATTATAGGATTATCAACGCAAGGAAACAAGGGAACAGACCTTTCTATGTAAGAGGACACTTATTAAGCGAGGAATTGGGCGGGCCAGGAGGCGATTGGCAGAATCTAACTCCATTATTCCAAAATGCAAATGGAGAGCACGAACGCAGCTTCGAAAATAAAGCAAAAAATCATGTAAATGATGATAAAAAACAAGCATCGAGCTTTACAGTTAGGGCAATCTACGGAAGATCAATCTCTCCTTGGGTAAACAAAATAAGAGACCCAGAAGATGAAACAAAACCTACAGGATTGCATGATTCTGAAAATTTGGTTCAAATAGCAAATATATTAGAAGCAGAAATGATGGTACCGACAAGCCTTGAATGTTCTGTTGATTTGGTCAAAGACGATGGATCTGTACAGAGTGAAAGCATTCCAATTTCTAACGATATTTCCTATGGACAGCTAGGCCACTACAGAACTGACGGCATTGCTAGGACGGATTTTAACTTAACAACTATTGTAAAAAATGCAGGCATAGACAATGAAGCAGCTTCAATTTCAGCACTTAGAGTTTTACATGGAGTTGGCCCCGTGATTGCAGGCAAAATCTATCAAAAGGTTAAAGATGAATCAACAATCACTAATTATTTGGATCAAATAGGGATAACAAAGAAAAGGCTTGAATTACTTAATCCTGCTGTAAGGATTGTTCAGTGATAAATCCAGATTAGTATTAATTATTCAATCCAACCCCTTCTTTATTGCATAATCCCACATAATTCCTCACTTTGATTCCATGGTTTATCAGCAGCCCATCGGTAATTTCAATTTCACCTTCCCAGATCTCAAGACAGTTTTAGCAAAAGCATCCCCAGAAAAATCCGGAGATCAAATGGCTGGACTGGCTGCTGGAAATGAGCAAGAGCGAGTTGCAGCCAAATTAGTACTTGCAGATATTCCACTTTCCCAATTTTTAATAGAAGAGATAATTCCTGCTGAAACTGATGCTGTTTCAAGATTAATTGGTGATGAGTTTAATGCCAAAGCCTTTCAAGCCATTTCTCATTTGACCGTTGGGGGATTTCGGGACTGGCTTCTAGCTTACGAAACAGATAATCTCAAAATCGCCCAAATTTCTCCTGGCTTAACTCCCGAAATGGTAGCAGCAGTCAGTAAAATCATGGCAAATCAGGATTTGATCTTGGTCGCATCGAAGATTCGAGTAGTCACCAAATTCCGAAATACAATGGGCTTAAAAGGCCACTTTTCTACCAGACTGCAGCCAAACAATGCCACCGACGATGCAAAGGGAATCATGGCAAGTACGATAGACGGACTTCTGTATGGAGTGGGCGACGCAGTAATAGGAGTTAATCCAGCTTCCGACTCAGCAGAATCTATCCTAAGGCTGCTGGAAATGCTCGACAAACTTCGCCAACAATACGAGATCCCTACCCAAACGTGCATCCTTTCGCACGTAACCACAACCATCGACCTGATCAATAGAAATGCTCCAGTGGATTTGATTTTCCAATCCATAGGCGGAACGGAAAAGACCAACTCCAGCTTTGGATTTGATCTAAGCAACTTGGATGAAGCGTATCAGGCCGGTTTGAACCTAAATCGAGGAACTGTTGGAAATAACTTCATGTACTTCGAAACGGGTCAAGGAAGTTCTCATTCTGCCAATGCCCATCATGGTGTAGATCAGCAAACTTGCGAGGTACGCGCTTATGCTGTGGCCCGAAAATATAATCCACTCTTGGTCAATACAGTGGTTGGCTTTATTGGTCCGGAATATCTCTACGATGGAAAACAAGTCATCAGAGCAGGACTAGAAGACCATTTTTGTGGCAAACTCATGGGACTACCGATGGGCTGCGACATCTGCTACACGAATCACATCAATGCTGATCAAGATGATATGGACAATCTCCTTACACTTCTTGGCGTGGCTGGCTGCAATTTTATCATGGGAGTTCCTGGAGCTGATGATGTGATGCTCAATTATCAAAGCACCTCATTTCACGATCAATTATATATCCGCCAAGTGCTCGGCCTGAAACGAGCTCCTGAGTTTGAAGAGTGGCTGGTAAAAATGAACCTTTCAGATCAATCCGGGAAAATACTGGATGTGAAATCCGGAAGTAAACTACTGAAAATATGAGCGATCAGTCCAACTCCTGGGAAAAGCTAAAAGCCTTCACAGATGCACGAATCGCCCTAGGAAGAGCAGGAGGCAGCCTCCAAACAGCTGAATTACTAAGTTTCCGCAAAGATCACTCCCTGGCAAAAGATGCAGTTTGGACAGCTCTGGACACCCCACTGTTGAAAGATGAATTAAAGAAATTGAACCTACCTACCCTCACACTTAGTAGCGAGGCAAAAGACAGAGAAACCTATATCAAACGTCCGGATCTTGGCCGGAAACTCAGTCAAGAATCTATAGACGTCATTAAAAACCTGAATCTCCCAACATTCGATATTTCCATTGGTATCGGGGATGGACTTTCTGCCAACGCAATTTCTATCCATGCGATCAATTTCCTAACCGAGTTTATACCACAGATCAGTGGATTCTCTTTGGCACCAATCTGCCTCATCAAACAAGCAAGAGTTGCTATCTCTGATGAGATCGGAGAATTATTTTCGAGTAAAATTTCAATTATTCTAATCGGGGAAAGACCCGGTTTGAGTTCTCCCTATAGTATGGGTATCTATTTGACATACAACCCAAAAGCAGGAAATACAGACGAAAAACGAAACTGTATTTCCAATATTCGTGCCGGAGGTTTGCCCTATTTTTATGCGGCTGGCAAGCTCGCCTTCTTGACCTCGGAGGCACTTCGATTAAAACTATCAGGTGTTGATTTGAAAGACACTTTTGACTCTCAACTTTTAAAGAATGACTTCGGAAAACAGTGAATTAAAACGAACCTTAGGACCTTTTATGCTTTGGGGCCTAGGTGTCGGCTATGTGATTTCAGGAATGTATTTCGGATGGAATCTCGGCCTCGCCGAAGGTGGCACGCTGGGCTTAGCCGTGGCTACCTTTTTTATCATCATCATGTATGTGACTTTTACCTTTAGCTATACCGAGATGGCCTGTGCTATCCCGAAAGCTGGCGGCGCATTTGATTATGCGCGATTGGGACTAGGGAAAAACTGGGGATTTCTGGCTGGAATGGCCCAAAGCATAGAATTTATCTTTGCTCCTCCAGCTATTGCAGCTGCTATCGGAGCCTATTTCAACGTCTTCTTCCCCGAGATCAGCGTTATATTCATCGCCATTACAGCCTACTTTATCTTCACCTTCATCAATATTACAGGAGTTAAATTCGCGGCTTACTTTGAATTAGTCATCACAATTATCGCAGTTCTGGAGCTACTGATTTTCTCCGGAGTGAGTTTTACCGTATTTGAATTCGAAAACCTTACCACTAACGCCTTGCCTAACGGTTGGGGAGGAGCTTTTGCGGCGATCCCCTTTGCGATCTGGTTTTTCTTAGCTATTGAAGGCGTGGCAAACGTCGCCGAAGAAGCCATAAACCCACAACGAAATATCCTGATCGGATTTGGTTCGGCCCTCGTCACCCTAATCGTTTTATGTATTCTGACTTTCACTTCCTCCATCGGTGTGGACGGTTGGGAATCAATTGTTTATCCTCCGGGAAGCACTGAGCCATCTGATTCTCCCCTACCGCTTGCTCTTGCCAAAATCGTTGGCGAAAGTAATATCCTGTATCACATGTTGATCACGGTTGGCCTTTTTGGCTTGGTTGCATCCTTTCATGGAATCATTTTGGCAGCCGGGAGATCTACGCTTGAGCTTGGAAGAGAGCGATATATTTCTCCATTTGTGGGCAAAGTAAATTCAAAAACAAAAACACCTATCAATGCCCTGATCTTCAATATGGGAATTGGTATTTTGGCTTTATTGACTGGCAAAACAGGTGAAATCATTACCATTGCCTGCTTTGGAGCGCTGACACTTTACATAGTTTCGATGATCGCTTTCTTTGCTTTGAGAAAAAATCATCCGGATTTGGAAAGACCCTTTCGAGTACCACTTTTCCCGTATTTCCCTGCCATTGCTTTAGTCATTGCAGTAATTGCGATGATCGCAATGAGCATTTACAATCTGACGATAATGGCCATTTTCTGGGCATTGATGGCTTTTGGGTATGTGAGTTTTAGGTGGTACCAGAGGAAATTATGAAGATTATTAGCCATTTATCTGGATCACTCAGATTGTTCTGTAGGGACAAAATATGGGTAGCTTCAAGTATTTTTAGTGATTCTGGGTTTTGGCAGCATTGATCACAATCGGGAATTGGTG
>Ga0105055_10000725_pt1 | contig 53230 bp, 42 predicted proteins | sample BON03_FD_78090 | JGI IMG/M metagenome (GOLD analysis project Ga0105055, IMG submission 78090) | Freshwater microbial communities from Lake Bonney liftoff mats and glacier meltwater in Antarctica - BON-03 | ecosystem: Environmental > Aquatic > Freshwater > Ice > Glacier meltwater | place: Lake... | reverse complement strand
GACCTAAAAGTTCCAATAAATCCTGAGTCAACTCCACTTCCATCACTGGTGAAGGTTAAGTATGCTGCACCACCTTGTACAGTAATTTTGCGAGGAACTGGTGTTCCTCTACCAATTGCTGCTGCTCTTGGCGCTGCTGGATTTTCTCCAGCATAGATAATTAAACTATCTCCTGCATCTGCAAATTTAATTTGGCTAAATTCAAAATCAATAGACAATGCACCACATGGGTTGATTAATAATTTATCAACGTTGGCATTTCTATTGTTACTATAATTACCTGTTGGGCCATTGTGGTCATAAATTCTACCGTTGGCTTCGGCAGTGGTATTAGGGCCATTACCCAATCTAAAATCTTGCAAAGGCAATACATATATATAAGAATCTTTACAAAATCTTGCAGAAGGACCTACTCCATTGGTTGCGGTTAAGCATGTTTTATATCGTCCTGATTTTAAGAATAAAATTTCAGGGTTTTTAGAAAACTGATTAGTTCCGTTGGTATAAATACCCGCTGAACCAGGTATTGTTTTAATGTCAATAGGGTTGCTATTATCAAATACTTCCCAAGACCAAGATGTTGGTCCAAAATCAGTTAAGTCATTTAATTTAACAATGCTAAACAAATCAGACGTAGTTTTATTAGCAATAAAATCTACTTTCGGCACTTGTGTAGGAACTACTACTGTGAAACACTTAGTAGCACTATCAGAACCTAAACAGTTATTAGCACGAACTTTCAAACACTTGGTAGCGTTTGAAGCAACAGACCATCTTCCAAAATAATCTCCAGTAGTAGCATCATAAGTACCATCGGCATCTCTGTCCCACTCAGTCAAATAAATAGCCTCTTTAGAGGTATTGAAAAACGTATAATCATAATCTGTATAAACTGTTGTAGGAACTACAAAGTTGGCAGAAAGACTGGTTGGTAATTTCAATTCAATGTTATAATCTTCTGTTTCACCGTAGTAATAGGAAGAATTACAACCGTCAGTGGTACCAAAGTCCTGAACATATTGATAACCACCTCTAATTCTCAGTCTAGTAGAACCAGCTACCAAACCAGCACAAGGAATGGTAAAAGGCAAAGTTCTAAGTACCCCTCTTGACCAACCAGAATTGGCAGTTGTTGGATTGATAAACTCACCAGCATCATTAAAATCCTTGTCTCCGTTCAAATCGATATAAACACCAATTTTAGCACCAGTATTAACTGAACTATTAAAGGTAATATCAATGGTATAAGCTCCACCCGCAAACATGTCAAAGCTAGAACCAGCATTAATTAATGCAAAGCCATTTGTCCCTCCAACGGTATTGTTACAGCCATCAGCTGCTTTTTGGTAAATTGAGTTACCAGCACTGGTTTTAACTTCAACCTCATCCAATTTATAGGCAATAGTTGTACCCCAACCACAAGTTGATTGATGTGGTGCATTACACCAAGGTGACTGTGCCATAAGGGAGTTCGACAAGGCACTTAACATCAACACCACTCCCAATCTGAGCGTTGATTTGTACCATTTTGTAATAACTGTTTTCATATCTTATTTTGTTTGTTGTTTTTAATAATTATTTAAGAATGGATATTTTTAAGACCCAATTCTAGAATATAAGACGCAAGAAAATAAAAAGGTTGCATGAAAACAAGTCATTTTTTTTAAAAAAATATTATATTTCAATTGCCTCAATATTTTAACTAATGAAACTATCAAAAAATATTAAATTTGCAGCAATGAAACTCTATAATCAGATAGATTCTAAGCTTTTGAAAAAGCAATTAAAAGATGACAGTATTTTGCGTTTAACAGTATCCTTTTATAAATATGCTACCATTAAAAATGCTAAATTTTTCAGAGATTATCTCTACTACCATTTGATGTTGATAGATGTGAGAGGGCGCATATATGTAGCAATCGAAGGAATAAATGCTCAAATTAGTGTTCCAAAAAATAATTTAGATCAATTTATAGCCATTTGTAATGATATTAACTTTCTTGAAAACATTAGGTTAAATTTTGCTAGAGAAGACAACGGCAAGTCTTTTTTTAAATTGAAAGTATTGGTAAGAGATAAAATTGTGGCAGATGGAATTGATGATGCCACTTTTGATGCTAGTAATACGGGGAAATACTTAATGGCTCAAGATTTTAACGAAATTATTGAAAGAGAAGATGTTACCTTAATTGATATGAGAAATCATTATGAAAGTGAAATTGGCCATTTTAAAAATGCGTGGTTGCCTGATGTAGATACCTTTAGGGAATCGCTACCAAAAATTGTAGCAAATTTAAAATCAAAAAAAGATAAACCGGTGGTGATGTATTGCACCGGTGGTATTCGGTGCGAAAAAGCCAGTGCATATATGAAACATCAAGGGTTTCAAGAGGTTTATCACCTAGAAGGCGGTATAATTGAATATGCAAGACAAATTGAATCCGAAAATCTAACCAATAAATTCTTGGGGAAAAACTTTGTTTTTGATGAACGACTTGGAGAGACTATTGGCAAGGAGATTATTGCGCAGTGTCATCAATGCGGTGCGCCTTGCGATAAACACACCAATTGTTCCAATGAGGCCTGCCACCTGCTTTTTATTCAGTGTGAGCAATGTAAAACGCAATTTAACAACTGCTGTTCTTCAGTATGTGATAAAATTAATGCACTTCCTATTGATGAACAACGTGCCTTGCGGAAAGGCAAAAAAAGTAAGCGGAATATTTTTAAAAAAGGCAGAGGAGCATTACCATTCATGAAAAAATAGTACGGTCAATTATCCCTGCGTTCAAATTTTTCTTTTTTCTTGTTATCTAATTGTCTAAAAATTAGATAAATAAAGACGCAAACAATGCCCAACCAAAAGATACCGTAAAGAAATACCAATCCAGAAATTGCAGCCGTTTTCATTATTGCAATTTTACAGCTGTTCCATAAGCCATAATTTCTGAAGCACCTTGCATTACCATACTGGTGGCCAAACGCACGTTAACAATGGCATCTGCACCTAGTTTTTGTGCATCTTCTTGCATTCTGGCAATGGCTTGTTCTCTAGAATCGGCTTGAAGTTTGGTGTACTCACTTATCTCTCCGCCAATAATATTTTTTAATCCTGCAAAAATATCTCTGCCAATATTTCTTGCCCTTACTGTGTTTCCTCTAGCGATTCCTAAGGATTCTGTAATTGTTCTGTTAGGAATTGTTGCTGTTGTTGTAATTATCATGTTTTCAATATTTTATGAAAACAAACTTAGCAAATACTTTTTTGTGAATAATAACTTATCGACAAAAGTGTAATCCAAGTTTACGAATATAATTGCTGATAATCAGTCACCGTTTGAGGATTGTCATCAAAAATCTCAATGATTTCCCATTGTTTTTTATTAAAGTTTAAGGCTTCAGCATCTTCAATGGTATGGATTGCATGATATTTTATTTGATGCAATGCTGCAATGTGTTTCACAGATTTTTTATGGGGTGTGGTAACAAAGCTTTTGCCATTTCTCATTTTCTCTGGCCCACTAATTACATCAAAAATTTGTCCCTTATAATTGTTAATGACGATAATAACAAAATCTTGTGGAAGCCTATTTACCCAAAAGGCATTGCAATCATAAAAAAAACTAATATCCCCTATCACAAGCCATTCTTGTTGTTCACTTAATAAGGCATAGCCCAAAAATGTGCTCAAACAACCGTCAATACCGCTAGTACCTCTGTTGGCAATAAGATAATCAAACTTTTTATTAAGCGATTGAAACAAAGCTCCATAACGTACAGACATGCTATTACCACAGTGCAACACATTGGTTTTTGATTTTAAAAGTAATGCAGTCAATGTTTTATAAAATAGGGATGATTGACTATCTATTTGAGCATTGAGTTGATTTTTATTGGAATGCTCTGCACTTTGCCAAGACAACATATAATTTTCTTTCACATTTTGGTTTATCAAATTAAAAACATCATCCCACGGGCAGTTTATTACATCAAAATTGGCAGTAAACGGACTTCTATAATTATGCTGCGGCCCCAAATGCAAATGATATATTGGTGGGTTTGCTTTTAGCCAATTTCTTAAATTTTTTGAAAGCATATAACTTCCTGTAGTTATCAAAACATCAGGTTTTAATGCTGTATTTTCAGCATTATTTAGACTTTTCAAAAAATAATCATAGCAAAAAATATTTCCGTCAGCATAATTGGGTGAGCAAGCATCGGCTAAGACGGGAAAATTATAGTTAGAATCCTTTAACGAATGATTGTGGATATCAAAACCCAAAAATAGTAAAGGATTTTGAGCCAATTTTAGTTTTTCAATAATTTCATTTGGTACTGTATTTTGTATATTTATAAACTGCTCGAGACGTTTTTCACTATTATAAAGTCTAGTTCCAATATGTTCTGAATTAAACTCAAAATCATAAAGTGGTTCTGACAGGCGTAAATTAAGATGGATAGGGAGGTTTTTTATAAAAGCAATAGCCGTTTTTTCACTCATTTCATCAATTAATTGAGGGGACCATTTTTGAGATACATCAATATCCAATTGTGCTGCCACAAAATTATTAAATATTTGGGTTTGATTGATACTTTGTGCCTCAAAAGAATGTTCTGCACCTGTTGGTCTATCAGCTGTCATGGCAATTAAACATACATTCTGATAATAGGCTTCTGCCATTGCTGGTGCTAAGTTTAGCGCAGCTGTGCCACTAGTGCAAACTATGGCTACTGGTTGGTTTTTTTGTTTTGCCATACCCAAAGCTAAATAACCCGCACTGCGTTCATCTATATGGTTAAAACAGGTTGCCCCGTCAGAATTAATTAACTGCTCAATAATGGGAGCATTTCTGGAACCAGGGCAGACAACATAAAACTTACATCCAGATTTTTTAATGTGATATAAAAGATTCCAAAGATTCGTGTACTGCAAGCCCATTATTCAATAAAGTCTACACATTGCTGAACCCATGTATCTTGATTAATTTTAGATGCTAAGTCATGACTTTTCTTACCCATTGCTATCAATTCTGCATCCGACAAATTCATTACTTTTAACAGCACCCTTTTAATATTTTCTACACTTTTTGCATTGAACCTATAGCCATTTTCTCCATCATTAAGGAAAGCTTGTTGTGCACCAACATTTTGACTAATGACTAAAGGGAAACCTGCTGCTGCAAACTCATGTACCACAACGCCCCAAGGTTCAAAAAGGCTAGGCAACACAAAAACTCCAGACTTTTTTATAAAATCTGCCATATCTTTGGGTTGTACAAAGCCATGATGTTTTATTTTGGGGTCTATAAATCTTTTGTCAAACTCCTCTCCCTGACCCAAATTCCAAAGCTCCCAATCATTGGGCTCCTCATTTTGCAATTGGACAAAAGCATTCCATAGGGTTGAAAGGTTTTTCTGTGGTATATATCGTGCCACACAAATAAACACTTTTGGAAAATTTTTAGTTTTTAAGGGTAAGCTTTCTTCATAAAATGCATCAAATTTTTCTGTATCTGCTGTATAAAACCCAAATTTGATGTTTTCTGGTTTAAAACCCAATTTTAGTGCAAATTGTCCTTGCTTTTTGAATGGCACCCAAATATATTTAAAAACCACGGGCAGCATAAACCTGGCAACCATGGCAGAGAGCCTTTGTTTTAAATTTCCATGCCACTCATTATCCATACACATAACTGTAGTGGCTCTTTTTCTCCATGTCCTAATTACCTTAATGTAACTTTTATCTTTCCAACCGCTACATATAATAAGATTTGGAGCTAGTTTATCGGCAAAGAGTTGTATTTTTTCATGATCAAACTTATCTCGGTTATACAATCTGCCAATTTCAGAAAAGTCAAAATCAAACGGAGCTTCAGCATTTACTGGATATGCCATTACATGAATTTGCAATGTAGGGTGCTGTCTTTTTAGTGCCTTTAAACATTGAAAAGTATAGTCTGCCAACTCCATATAGAGTAACAAAACAACTTTATTGTCTAACCTATTTTGTAATTTATCTTCCACTTAAAATAACTGAATGTTTTTTCTTTAATTTTAAAAAATACCGCTCAAAAAGGTAATACGATATTGCACTTACAATTATAGTTATTAAAAATGAACCTACATAGTACAAAATATTAATGATGACTGTTCCTCCATCATTGTTTTCACACCAGTAATTGATGGCATCAGGCATTAGTTTTATACAAAGTACCACACACATCATATGATAAACATAAAAACCATAAGATATATTCCCTAAAAATATCAAAGCAGGATGTTCTAAAAAAGAAAGTTTTTTATTTTGAATAACGGCAACAATAATTGCAGCAAAAAAAGGTGCAATTATAATGTGTTGGACATCCTGAAGAATTAACGGTATAAACCATACAATACTAAACACAAAAAATAATAATACTATTAAAACACGCCCTCTCTCTAGCATATTTACAAAGTTTAAATAAAGTTTATTGTAAAAAATGTAGGCAACCCACCCGCCAATAATCATACACTCAAACTTGCTTTGAGCCGCAATTTCTTTGATCCATACTGGCCCATTAAAATACTTAACAAAAATAAAAATGATTATTTTTATAGAAATAACGAGAACCAACAATACTAAAAAAAGCAAATGACCAGATTTTAACTTTTTCATAACCCAAGGCCAAATTAAATAAAACTGTTCCTCAACACCAATACTCCATAAATGACCCGCCCAAGGTATTGTTTGAAAAAATGCCAAAACAAAACCTGGCACAAAAAATATATACATGGCTAATTTTGTATAAAAATTATCTTTAAGCAAAGGTGAAAAATAATAATGCTCAAAAAATGGTATTTCAGGAAGTATAAAAAAAGCAATGAAAGTAAAAAGAAAATACAAAGGCCAAATTCTTAATATCCTGCGCCAATAAAACTTTTTAACCGCTATTTGTTGTGTCTTTTCTCTTTCAGCCAACAAAAGATAAGTGATGAGAAACCCACTTAAAACAAAGAAAAATGAAACACCCATGGGCCCTAATTCTTCTAAAGCATGTGCTAAAAAAGTTCCATTGCCATAAATATTTGTAATTTTCAATCCTGCCTTTATCATCTCGACATGAGAAATAAGCACCAAAAGAGCAGCCAAGAAACGCAGGGCGTGAAGCCCCTTGAAATATACTGTTGCCTTTTGTTTCAAAACCAATGGCAAAAGTAATGTATTATCTTAATTTTAAAGAAAGTGAAATCAGCAATAAAATTATTTTTCCTTATAGACCCATTTGCCTTTAAAATTAATGGGTTTTTGAGTTTTAACTTTTTCAATAAAAGTCAATATCCGGGTAGTTGTTGGATGCCCTTCTGCCAAAAAGCAGTATTTTTGATAATAGGCTATCATTTCAGAAATTTCCGAGTCTGTAAGTCCTGTTGATATTAATAAGTTCTCATAACCGCGTCCTAAATAATAAAAGGCCTTGGCATATTCATTATTGTCTGGAATTGCTTGTGCCACATACTTTTTCAAACTTATAATTGCCATGCTGTCTTGCTCCCAATACAAATAATTTAACCCTTTGTACCAATGTGCACCAAAAAAATTGGCATCCTTTTTTAATACTTCATCCAAAGCACTGTCTGCCTCAGCATACTTTTTTTGCATTAACAAAGCATGGGCGCAGCTTGTGTATAGAATATGCAAACTGCTATCGGCAATAACCCCTGCCCTAAAAGTTTGTTCTGCCAAGGCATACTTTTTTTGACTCATGTAAGCATTACCCTCCTTATAAAAATCTTTGTATTGTGCGGAGAGCGTAATGCTCCCTAAAAAAATCATACTCAATATCAGTATTGGTGTTTTCATCTATTTAAAATAAACAAATTTTGTTCCTATTATGCACAAGCAACGAATTAGAATACAAATTTATTGCTTTTAGATCAGTATTTAGGATGAAAAGGAAAAGTAGACATCAAAAAAATGTACATAAATGCTATGAATGGGAATATCTATTTTACCTAAAATTGTTAAACCTCCCAATTTTTGCCTTGTTTTGAAGACAATATCACGGAAATGCGGATACATTTAATTTCTATTGGCGGTGCGGTAATGCACAATTTAGCACTGGCTTTACAAGCGCAAGGGCATCATGTTACGGGCAGTGATGACGAAATTTTTGACCCCGCAAAATCTCGTTTGGCAGAAGCAGGATTACTACCAAAACAAATGGGATGGGATGCAGAAAGCATAACTACGGATATTGATCAAATAATATTGGGAATGCACGCCCGATTGGATAATCCTGAATTATTAAAAGCAAAAGAACTTCAAATCCCCATATTAAGTTTTCCTGCATTTACATACCAACAAACAGCCCATAAAACAAGAATGGTAGTAGCGGGGAGCCACGGTAAAACTACTACTACCGCCATGTTAATGCATGTTTTTAAAACTTTGCAGAAGCCTTATGACTATTTAGTGGGTTCTATTGTGCAAGGATATGACAGGATGGTGCAATTTTCTGATGCTCCTATCAGTATTATAGAAGGCGATGAATATTTAAGTTCCCCCTTGGATAAAAGGCCCAAATTTTTGCATTACAAGCCCCAGCTTTCTATGATTACTGGAATTGCATGGGATCACATCAATGTATTTCCCACTTTTGAAAACTATTTGAAGCAATTTGAGTTATTTTTAAAATCTATTCCTGCAAAGGGAATTTGCTTTTACAACGAAGAGGATGAAGACTTAAAAACGATTGCTTTGAAATTAAAGCCAACCTTGGATATTGTTTTAAAACCCTACCAAACCATGCCTTATACATCGCAGGAGGAAGGCTTAATAGTCCATTGGGTGAATAAGGACTTTGCAATGCCCTGGTTTGGCAGACACAATGTTAGCAACATGAGTGGAGCAATGGCTTTGGCAGGTGCCTATGGTATAAATAATGATGATTTTTTAAAGGCTATGCAAACCTTTGATGGTACAGCGCGCAGACTAGAAAAAATTTACGACAAAAATGGCTTAACAATAATTCGAGATTTTGCCCACTCTCCAAGTAAAGCCAAAGCCACTGTAGAGGCGGTAAAAGAACAATATGCCAGCAGAAAAGTATATGCCTTTTTTGAGTTGCATACTTTTAGCAGTTTGCAAAGAAACTTTTTACCTCAATACAAAGACACAATGCAAATGGCAGATGAAGCCTATATTTATGTCGACCCCCATGTTTATGAATTGAAAAAAATGGAGCCCTTAACTACAACAGAAATTACGGAAGGTTTTGGTGGTAATGTGCAAGTTATAAAAACCAAAGAAGACTTGTTAAATAGGCTAAAGGCCAATGACCAATCAAATGCAGTTTTTTTATTAATGTCATCAGGTTCATTTAGTGGATTGAAAACAGAAGATTGCCTTTGAAAAAACCAGAACACATTAAAAGTGGTATTTGGGCTGAGGAAAAAGCCTGTGAATATTTAAAACACGAAAACATCAAGATATTACAAAAAAATTGGCGACACAAACACGCTGAAATTGACATCATTATTGAAACTAAAAGGGGTGCAGCTTTTATAGAGGTAAAATACAGAAAAAACTCATTTTTTGGAGAAGCTTCAATGGCCGTAACTCCATTAAAAATTAAAAAAATGCAGGAGGCAGCGGAAGCCTTTATGATTCAATTTAAGCAATATGAAGAAATTAGATTTGACATTATAACCGTTACAGGAGAAAAGGATAAAGCTGAAATATTATATTTTAGGGATGCCTTTTTCCCTGATAATTTGGGCAGGTATTAGAATTAGAATATTAATTGTAATTTTGACAACGTAAAATAAATTAATGAAAGCATATTTTTCACATGAAACTGCCATTATTGATGACGGTTGTACCATTGGAGAGGACACCAAAATTTGGCATTTTAGTCATATTATGTCCAACTGTATAATTGGTAAAAAATGCAATATTGGGCAAAATGTTGTTATATCTCCAGAAGTGGTTTTGGGCAACAATGTGAAAATCCAGAATAATGTGAGTATTTATACTGGAGTAACCTGTGATGATGATGTATTTTTAGGTCCAAGCATGGTTTTTACCAATATTATCAATCCACGGTCTGCCATTATCAGAAAAGGCCAGTATGCCAAAACCCACGTGGGCAAAGGGGCTTCCATTGGCGCCAATGCCACCATCGTTTGTGGACATGATATTGGCGAATATGCCTTTATTGGTGCAGGAGCCGTTGTAACTAAAACTGTAAAAGCCTTTGCCTTAGTTGTAGGAAACCCAGCAAAGCAAATTGGATGGATGAGTATCCATGGACACAAGCTAGATTTTGATAACGAGGGAATGGCTACTTGCCCAGAAGGCAAGGAAAAATATCAACTTAATAGCGAAGTAGTTTCTTTGCTTTAATTACAAAAAAGGAATGAAAAATTATCAATGAAAAAACAAATTTTAGTTACCGGTGGCCTAGGCTACATTGGCTCTCATACGGTTGTAGCACTTATAGAGGCCGGATATGAGCCCATTATCATTGATAACCTTTCAAATACCCAACTTTCTGTTTTAGAAAGATTAGAAAAAATTTGCAATCAAAAAATTACGTTTTTTGAGGCAAACATTTTAGATAAAACTGCCTTAACTCAGATTTTTGAAAAATATAACTTTAGCAGCGTTATACATTTTGCAGCTTTTAAAGCAGTTGGAGAATCTGTAGCAGAACCATTAAAATATTACAATAACAATGTTGGTGGCTTAATTTCTCTGCTAGAGACCATGCAGGAGCAGAAGATTTACAATATAATTTTTAGTTCAAGTTGCACGGTTTATGGAGAGCCCGATAGCCTACCGGTAACAGAAAAAACAGCAACTAAACCCGCCACATCGCCTTATGGTGCTACCAAACAAATGGGTGAGCAAATTTTAAAAGATAGTTTTAGTAATTGCATAGCATTAAGATACTTTAATCCCGTAGGCGCCCACAGCAGTGCCCAAATTGGAGAAATGCCGCTTGGCGTACCCAATAATTTGATTCCTTATATTACCCAAACAGCTATTGGTAAAAGAAACCAGTTAACCATCAATGGAAATGATTATGACACCATAGATGGAACCAATGTGCGAGACTATATTCATGTAATGGATTTGGCAGAAGCCCATGTTGCCGCGGTAGTAAGACAAGGCACTACTCCCCAAACTTTTGAAATTTTTAATATCGGAACAGGGAATGGCAACTCCGTTTTAGAAATTGTTAACCTATTTGAGCAATGCAATAATGTAAAACTAAATTACAGCATTGGACCCCGAAGAGAGGGAGATGTTGTTGCAGTTTGGGCAAATGCAAACCTTGCCAACAATGTTTTAGGATGGACTGCCAAAAGAACCTTAACAGACTCGTTGAGCAGTGCCTGGGCTTGGGAACTTTATGCCCATAAACTTGGATTGTAAATACAAAATATTTTTATTGGCAAGGTTGGTGGCGGAACACCTCCCGATTTTTAGGGACTTGAAAAATCAACGCTATGGTGGGTTTCAGTTTTGCGTCATTTGATATTGTAGTTAATTAGTATTCTCTTCTGCTCCAGAGGAGCTGAATATTGGTAACAAGCCAGACATAAACAATCAAAGCTCCATAGGAGCGAAACTTTAACAAATATTATGACAGTATGTCCACGACCCCCTGCGTGGAGAAGCGCCAACCGTAAAAAATGCACCACAGGACAAAAAAACCTTCTCTAAAAAGCACTAAGGCTTCTACCGTTTCGCCCCCAACTTCGTTGGGAACGAAAGCTCTGCCAGACTGCTTTTAGAGGGGGTGAAAACACCCAATAGATCTTTATTTGTTTTTGTAAAGCTATATCAGCACGAGAAAAACAATAAAAAAAGCCCCTCCCCAACAAGTTGGGGAGGGGCTTTTTAATATCAATTATTATGTGTTTCTATTTTAACAATTCTACAACTCCAAACACTTCTTCTGGTTCTTTATCAGTACGCTTGTTTTTATATCTCAAGTAGTAGTAATAGGTACCAGAAGCTGCATAGGCTCCAGTGTTGAACAACCTTCCGTTCCAATCGTTGAGTGAGCTATTGCTTTCAAATACTTTAGTACCATAACGGTTGTAAATGATCAACTCATACAAGTCTTGACCTTCAATTGGAATGTCAAATACATCATTCTTACCATCACTGTTTCCTGGGGTGAACACATTATAAGTTTTTACTATAAACTTAAACTGGTTACAAACGAGTTGAGTTGTTGTATCCTTACATCCATTTGGACTGGTAGCTTCTAAAGTTACCCAATAACAACCCAATGAATCATAGGTGTAGACAGGATTCAATTCTGTACTCATTGCCGTTTGTCCATCGCTTAAAGATCTTGCCAATGCAGAATCTTTGTATAAGAACCACCATCTATAAGTGCTGCCATTAAATGTTCCATTAACAAACTTCATCGTTGGTGTTTGTGCGGTATCTACTCCAAATTTAGCTTTTACGGTATCCACAAATATCTTAATGGTATCCCTAAAAGGGCAATAAGGCACTTGCACCAACGGATTGTATTGCGGTATAACAGTAGCAAAATATACTCCAGAGTTTTGGTAAGCATAAACAATAAAACTGTCCGTTGATGAAAGAGAATCTGTTACCCTATTCTCCGTATCAAATATCCATTTATAACTAACCCATTTTTTATCATTTGCAAATGAATCATCTGGGTTTGCAGTTGAGTTAAAAAATACAACCTCTTGTCCTTTACAAATCACATCATCGCTTACATTAATGTGTGTGCTATCATAAGCTATCACGGTTACAATAATTTTTTGTTGTTGACCGCCTGTAGTATCAGGGTAAACTGCTGGGCAATATTTACCGGTACCAGGGATACTATCAAACTGCCATAAAACAGCTTCGTAAACACCGGGAACAGTATAGATATGCACAAAAGAATCATTTACATTACTTTTATCCTGTGTTTCTTTATCCCCAAAGTCAAATATCCATCTTGCAGAACTTGTTGGAGATTCAGACTTATTAGCAAAAGCAAGACGCTGATTTACACAAATTCTTAAAACCTCTGGCTCAAAACGTGGCACTGGCCCCGGTATATACAATTCCCTTGTAAATGAATCTGTACATCCTTTGGCTGTCGTAACATACATAGTAACCATAAATCTTCCCTTTCTTGTATAATCATGTGCTAGGATATCATCTCGGTTCTGATTTACCTTTCCTCCATTTTTTGTTCCATCTCCCCATACTACTATCCACTCTATAATAGAATCACATTCTCCATATCCCGCATCAGCGCAACCATCAAAAACAACTGAACTATCTTCCAAGACCAATATAGATTTACAGGCTGGTGTATCCAAATCAAAGAAGAATTTAGACTGTACCTTGGTAACATAGATATCTTGTTTGGTAGTATCTCTACAACCATTACTATCCACTGCTAATATACCCAATGGGAACACCCCAGGACTTTTGTAGTAGATAGTAGAACCACTATTACCAATATCCAAACCTGCTGTCAAACTTTTAAGAATGGTAGTTTGACCAGAGGCCCCGCCACCTAATCTAAACCTGCTGTATGGCATACCGCCTAAACCAGCTCCACCATACTCACCCCCACCTGGGCTATAGAATACAGCATCCTTCAAATTCCAATCCCACTTGGTTACGTCCTCTTTTCCTGGTCTACCAATTCTAGACCCATCTCTCCAATAATCATAATCATCAGTAATACCACCATCTAAACGGATGGTTGACCAATACCAATAATTGGCTAATCCAAATAAAGGTTTATCAATACACAATACTGTATCAGAGAAAATTATTTCCTTTCCAAAACCTACTTTTATAGGAACTGATTTAAACTGTACACAACCATCTATTCTAGTTCTGGTAAGTACACGCGGGTTGTAAATTTGTGCTACTTCATAGCGGTGATACCAATTTTTGATAATTGATGTATCTCTAGCCGATAATCTCTTAACACCTGCCTCATTAACCTCTTCATACTCAAAAGAAATAAAGTTAGAATAGCCAGTGGTATCAATACATCTTCCACTTCCTGGAGGGCCAAAAAAGTCACCTACCTTATCACCAGGAATATCAAAGTAATCAAAACCTAATTGATTGAATATATCAATAATCAAAGGAGTAATCTCTGGAGCTATAATCACATTTACCTTATAGTCCTTCACTATACTCGTTAAAAAAGTATCAATTAAAGTTAAGTCTCCTGTAGGGAAAAGACCTTTTTTAGCTTCATAAACTTTATCTTGATCCAAAGTTCTGGTTACGATTAACCAACCGATTAAGGATTTAGGGTCATCCAACCATTTTTTAATAGAATCTCTTGGATATGCTAATTTTTGATGAAAGTGGAAGCTATCCAAAGCTGTAAACGCTCGGGCTGCTGTCCAACCATGGCTTACAGAGTCTTGATAAGCTGCATATTTCGACATTCTTCCAGACAAGTCACTTTTATCATCGACATACTTTTCAATATTGGCAATATTTGCAGAAAAGTATTTTTTCATAATGGAGTCCTTGTCAAAAGATTTTTTACTTTCAACAATTCTATCACCATCACCCCAGTTGAAATCAAATGTTTCAACTTCTGGCTGCAATAGCTCCGTCATATTAATATAAACAGAATCATATCTACAAACTGCTTTATCATCTTGTGCCCTAGGGATAGGTCTCTCAATGGTATAAGCAGGGTTGGCAAATCTAAACTTCAACATTCTGTTATAAAATACTGTATCATAACATGGCTTAGTTGTTGTTGCACCATTTCCAACGATTGTTCCAACGGTTACCCAACCATTTTTCTTATCAGTTACATTACCTGCAGTATATAAATAAACAAATGAGGTAGGGAAAGTTCCTTGCATGGCATAAGGGAAAGTTGGTAAAACCGGTGGAGGAGCAGAACCTGGAAACAATCCACCAACCATTGGTATCCAGTTATTTTTACCAGCAGCAGAGTCAAAGTTAAATTGCAATACATCTTGTGAGCAACCTGGTTTTGTTTGACTAACATTGAACACAATTCCATAAGGTGGAGATGGTGGTGCCAAACAACGAATACCTCTCCATTGTACCCCCTTAGCAGAAGGTGGTCTTATAGCTAAACTAATATTATCTGTTTTTTCACATCTAAACGGATGCACCGTATCTAAATGAGTAAGTTTTACGTTATAACATCTAGCAGTAGTATTGAAATAAAGCTTTCTATATAATATGGGGTCAATTGAATCTGCTGCTGTAACTCCATTTCCCTTTTCCATTTTAATTAACGTATGATATCCTGGTTTATAAAACGGCAGTGGAATAGTATCTGTTACAAGACTATCTCCTCCAATATAGGTGTATGAATTACCTCGTCCAAAACTATCTCTACCTATTTTTATGCTGTCCACACCAAAGAAAGGGCTTTTATATCTAATAACAGCCACACTATCACTGTACCAAACATTTTTTCTACTACACGATTTTGTTCCGTCATTAAAAATCCCAATACTCAAGGGTTGTAGTCTCCAATATGCTAAAGCCGTATCCCAATCTGTGTACCAATGTTTCGGTAAGGTGTCCATACTGTATTGGCAATTGATGCCAACATTCTTTCCTGCTTTGGTATCAGTAGTACATTTTGGGGCATGCGGGTCATCAAAATCCCATATACGAAATACGTTATCTTTTCTACGATCAATATTAAAAGAAGTTTGGTCTCCCTTAAACTCATGTACCAGCTCTCCATCATGAAAACGCTGGCTTGAATCTCTAAATTCTTTACTGACAAAAGTATAAGTTGAACCCACTTTATCAAAGATGGTTAAAGAATCTCCCTTTGGACTTACCAAACCGTATTCCCCACTTCCATAAGCCATTTCAAAAGTATCCGTTAAAGACCATACATAAGCAATATCATCGTTTTTAAAGATACTGTCATTGTGGTAAAAAGTAGAAACATTGGTAAACTGAACAGTATCTTTCGCAACACACTGGTAACGATGATCTTGCTTAATCATAATTCCAGCTGGTATATTTTCAATTTTAGAACCAGGCCCAATAACTTGTACGGTATCAAATACTACAATGGGTCCACAAATTTGATGATTCATATACAAAGAAACCTGAAAAGGTCCGGTTCCTCCATAAGAAAATGAAGCATCCGGATAATCCTTGTCATTGTCTTCACAACCAGAACATGGTGGAGCTGCAACAGGCAAATCCACAAAGTGCCACATCCAATTTCTTAATGTAGAAATAGGAGGTCCATTTACCAATGAAAAATCTATATCCGCTGTAGAGCAAGCAGAATCTATGTTGGAAAGAATACGTGGTCTAAAAACAAAGTTAGTGGCAGAAGCGTTGTCTATAAAAGTATCACTGCAACCAAACTCGGTTTCAACATAAAATTTAGTGGAAAATACACCATCTCTTGGCCCTTGTGTTTTAAACCAATGATAAGTAGTATCCCAATCTGGACTAGCACCCCAATTGGCAGAATCAACAGTACCGTCACCAAAAAACCAAATAAAACGTTTGGCATTAGCTTTTGTAATCAAAGACTTGTTTACAAATCTTGCTAAAACAGAATCACAACCTTTGGGATTGCTTGACCAAAAATTTAACCCTAGTGCAGCCTTAACAACCGCGGCAGATGGAAATATTTTACTACTAACACAACCATTGCAACTGGTTAACTCAACCTGAATATCATAAGCCGCATCAACAGTTGAATTAACAAAATAACTTTTGCAAATAGTTAAGGGCAATGTTGGGTTTTTAGTTAGTTCAAATGTTCCATCACCCCAAAGCACTTTCATGGTACAAATATTACCTGGCATATTGGGACTATTAATTGTTAAACAAAATTTATTGGTACTAAAACATTGGGTATCTTGAGCTGGCAAGATAGCTACCACTTGTGGCTTAGGAAAAATTCGGATAGATGTTGTACCAACCGTGGTAACTCCATTTTTGGTTACAGATAGTTTTATCTGAAAAACCCCTGTGTCAGCATAAGTAAACAAAGGATTTTCTTGGCTAGAAGTGTTAGCTCCTGCGTTACCAAACTCCCATAAGTAAGCCGTAGCACCTGGAAAATTAGCAGCATAAGAAATCGTTGAACCTTCGCACTGATCTCCAGAATAAGAGGGCACAACTACCTGAGCACTCAAACTTAGCCCTCCAATAAAAAGCAACAAAGTCATTGCTAAATTTTTTATGTATTTATTCTTCATATTTTTATTATTTCGTATTTGTTGTTGAGCAAATATTTGCTTTTTGTCTTTCATTTTAATATTTGCAAAACACAATAGTTTACAAACATAGCTGTTCTTAATTAATTTTTCCGTCATTTTAATAAATTTATCCTTACATATTTAAAATTATTTTCATTTTCACCTACCAATTTGTAAGTAAAAACGATGTTGTAAACACCATTTTCCGCCACCTTTTGAGTCCTGAAATCAATTCCATTCCAGTATGCTTTAGGGTTTGTGGTATTGTATATAATCTGCTCATTTTTGTCATAAACTGCCATGCTAAAAAAAGTTTGCCCAGCAATTTCAAATTCATACTCATCATTCAGTCCATCACCATTGGGTGTAATCGTATTTTCTTTTCCCAAAATAAAATATGCTGATGAATTAGTCTTAGCTGAGTTTTTATAAAAAGTATCTTTACAACCTCTGTAATCTGTTGTAATTAAATAGGGCTCATTTTTATAATGATTGGCGTTGTAAACAAAACCATTCACCTCCGAAACCAGTTGTCCATTAATCATCCAAACCAAACTTTTTATGCCACTGACATCTGCTTTTGCCTCCGTCAAGCCTTCACCCATGTCTATATAATTGATGCTTGCTTTTGCCATTCCAATTTCAATAAAGGTATCGGCAATTTTGGTTTTATTGCTGTAACATTCTATTTTATAATAACCCTTTTGATTGAAAACATAAGCGCAATTGCTGGTATTGGTTGCGACTTTTTCATCATTTATAAACCAAGCCACAGCATTGTTTGCGGGATAGACATTGAAGATGGCTTTGCTATAAGGACAAGCATTTCCAGCAATATTAATAATGGAAAAAATTGGATAAATTATGCTTTTGGAGGTTTCTGCTTCTAAAACTGCCGTTTTAGGTGTTATTTCAATTATTTTTTTATCTTCTGTTGTAACTTCATTCAAACTAAAAGTATTTAAAAGGGCATTATTCTTAACTGATGCACTTTTAGCCGTTCCATCTATGACCACATTTACTTTATTTTGAATTTTTTCGGTGGGTTGTGGTTGCTCCAAAACAGTAACAGCATTTTCTTTATTGGTTGCAATATTTGAAATCACATTATTTGTTTGTTCAACAGCAATTTGCGCATCATTCTTTTTTGCATCGGTATTGATGGCAAAATAGGCAGTAGTTGCAATAGTAACTGCAACAATACTACCCACTAGCAATTTAATCCCAACAGCGGCTGACCCTGCAACCGACCCTATACTTAAACCTTGGCTTATTCCTTGAAAAGCTCCAGATGGTGTTGGTACGCTATGCCCTGATAAACCTTCTTTAAAGAGGTTATCAAATTGCGATATATTATTTTTGTTACTCAATTTTTTTAATCATTTGTTGTAAGGAAGCACGTGCTTTAAAAAGTTGGGTTTTAGAGGTGCTTTCACTTATTCCTAATTGCTCTGCTATTTCTAAATGACCGTAGCCTTCAATAACAAACAAGTTAAAAACAGTTCTATAACCTGGCGGTAAATTTTGGACTAGTTTTAGCAAATCTTCTGCTTTTAGTCTTTCCAAAATTGATATTTCCGCATTGGCTATATTAACCTCTTGCGCATCTTCTGCATACATCCATTTTACATTTTTTCTGTAATGCTCAATGGCGGTGTTCACAAATATTCTGCGCAACCAACCTTCAAAAGAACCTTTAAATTCAAACTTACTCAGGTTTTTAAATACCTTTATAAAACCCATCTGCAAAATGTCTTCGGCATCTTCTCTGGTAGAAGTATATCTTAGACAGACGGCAAACATTTTATTGGCAAAAGTTTGAAAAAGCAATTCCTGAGCCTTGTTGTCGCCTTTCAAGCACTGTTGTACTATTTCTTGCTCGGTCAAGGTATTGCTCATTAATTTTTCTCACTTTCATCCCCTTGCAGGTTCAAATTCACTTACAAAGTCGTTAGTCCTTTGCAAATGGTTGCCTAGCGGAATGTAATTTTTTAAGGTTTTTTTACTTGATAGGGTTCATTTAGCATTTTCCATGATAAATCTGCATAGTATCCTACAGCCTCAATAGCCTCAATTACATCTGCTTTGGTTAAATTTTCTGTAATTCTTTTGAAGTTGCACGAAAGAATTTTTTCTGATTTATTGATTACAAAAGAAACGTATTGACTAAGATAATTCATTTGCAAAGCATCCTCATAAAAGTGCAAAAGCATTTCTTGTTTGGGAAATCTGCACACCGGGGCAGCCACTTGAAAGGTAAAAGTATTGGCCGCATCTGGATAATACATCCATTCGTTTAATTCAGTTTCTTGCCAGAGGTCAATATAAATTTCTATTTTATCTCTGTAAACAAGCCACTGTCCATCTTCTGCGCATCTTGCATCCTCTGGATTTAAGCCTAGGTGAGTTAAGGAATCTTCTATTAATTGATATAATTTAGCGATACTCATTATTTTATGGGCAAAATTAGCTAACTATTGCTAAATTTGCAGCCCCAATTAAGATAAAATTTAAAAAATGAGTGTATTAGTCAATAAATATTCAAAAATAATAGTGCAAGGCTTTACTGGCACGGAAGGAACTTTTCATGCAGAGCAGATGATAGCCTACGGAACACAGGTTGTTGGAGGCGTTACTCCGGGCAAAGGAGGTCAACAACATTTGAACAAGCCTGTTTTTAATACTGTGGAAGATGCCGTAAAAGAAACAGGAGCAGATGTTTCTATTATTTTTGTGCCACCGGCTTTTGCAGCTGATGCTATTATGGAAGCTGCTGATGCGGGAATAGAAGTTATCGTTTGTATAACAGAAGGCATTCCAACGGCTGATATGGTAATTGCTAAAAACTATTTAAACAGTAAAAAATGCAGATTAATTGGCCCAAACTGCCCTGGTGTAATTACCGCAGGCGAAGCTAAAGTGGGTATTATGCCCGGTTTTATTTTTAAAGCTGGCAGAATTGGTATTGTTTCCAAATCTGGAACCTTGACTTATGAGGCTGCTGACCAAGTGGTAAAAAGTGGCTTAGGCATTTCTACCGCTATCGGTATTGGTGGAGATCCAATCATTGGCACATCAACCAAAGAAGCTGTTGAGTTATTGATGAATGATGATGACACAGACGGTATAATCATGATAGGCGAGATTGGTGGAGGAATGGAAGCAGAAGCAGCAAGGTGGCTTAAAGACAATATGCGCAAACCAGTAGTTGGATTTATTGCAGGGCAAACAGCTCCAGCAGGTAGAAGAATGGGACACGCAGGTGCAATTGTTGGCGGTGCAGAAGATACGGCAGCAGCAAAAATGAAAATCATGACTGAATGTGGTATCAACGTGGTTGCCTCGCCTGCTGAAATCGGAGCAAAAATGGCAGAAGTGCTGCAAACTAGAGCGTCTATATAAAATTAAATCATAAAACTATACCCAAAAATGAAAAACCACAAAGCCGGATTTATAGGTATAGTAGGGAAACCAAATGTAGGAAAATCAACTTTTTCTAACGCTTTAATTGGAGAAAGATTGAGCATTATCTCCGCCAAAGCACAAACCACAAGACATCGTATTTTAGGTTTAATCAACGGAGATGATTATCAGCTGATTATTTCTGATACACCTGGGGTGATTAAACCTGCGTACATGCTACAAGAAAAAATGATGGGTTTTGTAGGTGAAATTTTTGGCGACTCGGATCTTATTCTTACCATGGTGGCAATGGACGATTCGGATTTACCCAGTGATATTTTGGATAAAATATCGAAAACAAAAACACCCAAGGTTTTGATTATCAATAAATGTGATTTATCGAAGCCTGAAAAAATTAAAATGACCATTGACACATACAATGCATTGGGAATATTTGATCATATATTAGCGATTTCTGCACTTAATGGTATAGATAGAGATAGTTTAATAAAATTATTGCTGACCTATATTCCAGAGCATGAACCTTTTTATCCTAAAGACCAACTTACAGACAGAAGTGAGCGGTTTTTTGTGGAGGAGATGATACGAGAGGGCATTTTTCATCATTTTAAGCAAGAAATACCCTATGCCACACAGGTAGAGGTAATTGATTTTAAGGAAGATGAAAAAATCATTAGAATCATGGGAACCATTTTTGCAGAAAGAGATTCTCAAAAAGGTATTTTAATTGGCCCAAAAGGAGATGGTATAAAACGAATTGGTATGGCAGCGCGGAAACTTTGCGAAGACTTTTTTGGCAAGCAAATATTTTTGGATTTAAAAGTGTCTGTAAAAAAGGATTGGAGAACCAATGAGCAATTATTAACGCGATTTGGGTATAAAAATAAATAACAATGGGAAGTATAGTAGCGATAGTAGGAAGACCAAATGTTGGTAAATCAACAGTTTTTAACCGGTTGGTTGGTCAAAGAAAAGCCATTGTTGATGATGAAAGTGGGGTAACCCGTGACCGACATTATGGAAAAGCAGAATGGCTAGATAAGCACTTTACCGTTATAGATACTGGGGGTTATGTGCCAGACAGCCAAGATATATTTGAAAAAGCCATTCGTGAGCAAGTAACCATTGCTATGAATGAGGCTGATGTGCTTGTTTTTGTTGTGGACGTAACCTCAGACATCTTGCCTTTGGATAGGGAATTTGCTAATATTTTAAGGAAAAGTAAAAAACCTGTGATACTGGCAGTCAACAAAGTTGATAACCCAAAAAGGCATGATGAAATTCATACTTTTCATGGTTTAGGGTTTGATCAATTATTTCCAATTTCTGCCATGACCGGTAGCGGAACAGGAGATTTATTGGATGAAGTGGTAAGTCATTTTACTGAAAATATAGAGAGTGAAGATGATAGCCTGCCTAAAATTGCGGTTGTTGGGAGGCCTAATGTGGGTAAAAGTTCTTTTATCAACGCTTTACTAAATATTGAAAGAAATATTGTAACGGATATTGCGGGTACCACAAGAGATACCATTCACAGCAAATATACCGCTTATGATAAGGAGCTATTGTTAATTGACACTGCCGGAATTAGGCGTAAAACAAAGGTGCACGAGGATATTGAGTTTTACTCTGTAATGCGCTCTATCAAAGCTATTGAGAACACGGATGTTTGTATTATCATGTTGGATGCCACTTTGGGCTTGCACTCACAAGATATAAATCTTTTTTCACTAGCAAAAAAGAACAACAAAGGCATTGTTATTTTAGTAAACAAATGGGATTTGGTAGAAGGTAAAGAATCCAACACCATTAGAGATGCTGAAGAAAAAATCAAAGATGCCATCAAGCCGTTTGTAAATGTGCCCATACTTTTTATCAGTTCATTAACAAAACAGCGAATTTATAAAGCGTTGGAAACTGCATTGGAAGTACACGCCAATATGAAAAAGAAAATCACCACTTCAAAACTCAATGAATTTATTTTAGAAGTAATTGGCAGAACGCCACCTCCTGCTAAAAAAGGCAAGTATGTACGGATAAAATATGCTACCCAATTGCACACCAACTCTATTTCTTTTGCATTTTTCTGTAATCTTCCGCAATACATCCCAGAATCCTATTACCGCTTTATTGAGAACCAATTGAGAGAGCGTTTTGATTTTACAGGGGTGCCTATCAATATATTTTTTAGAAATAAATAAGTATTATTGCAATACTTAAATAGAATAAAATGATGAAAAAATTACTAATCCCCACTTTGGCAATTACGTTTACTTTGCTTTTTGCTTGTAACAATGCCAACCAACCTGAAAGCGATGAAACAGAGTCTACGGAAGAAACCGTTTCTGAAGCGATAGAAAATGACACCACCATTCAAAATGAGTTAGACAACGCCAACAGAGAATTGGAAGAAATGATGAAAGCAGATGAAGAAACCGAAACAAAATAATTTTATCAGTGCCTTTTTCTTAACTACTATTCTGATAGTTTTTTCTGCCTGTGGAGCTGATAATACTGAAAAAACAACAGAGGAAGAAGGAGATAAAATGCTAGAGGAAATGCAGCAAACAGAACAGCAACAAGCCGATTCTGTTTTGGAGTATTGGAAGAATAAAACTAGAGATAGTATTTAGTTGTTAGTGTCCCGATGTACATCGGGAAGTTTTTAGTTAAGTCGCTTTACTAGCTCAAAACTAAGTGTCTATTTTGAGGTTATGGGAAGTAATCTAAAAAATTTAGCAGTAAATAAATGCCTTACCTTGGGAGTAATATCGCGACCAGTCATAAGTTCGGTAAAAACCCCATTTTAAGCAAGTTAATTCAAACTTTTACTCTAACAGAATCTTTTCTATTCCAAATTCGGTTTTTAGCAAATAAATGCCTTTGGCAAGATTGCTAAAATCTAACCTGTTTGTTCCAGCTTGGAGGGTATAATTATCCATTTTTTGACCTTGAATGTTGTATAATTCTGCCACTGTGTTAAGTGGGCTTTCAATATGGACTAAACCATCAGCAGGATTGGGATAAACATTGATAGCTTGTTTTTTAACAGTTTGAATGGCAGTAGCACAAGATAACTCATTTATTTTGCCAAATATTTTGTCTATAAAATCCGTTGGAACTAACGCACTGTCTGGACTCTCCCCCATTCTGATAACCACCATATTTTGAGAAGGAATTACACAACAATATTGACCGTTTTTACCAATTCCTGCAAACATATCGCTTGGTGCATTAGGAACTAATGACCCGTTAAATACAACTTGGCTTCCAGGCAACATAAAGCTGCTTTTACCATTTAACCACCACAAATATCCATAGCTTTTATTAATATTTTGCGAAGTGGAAACCATGTTGTTGAAATAGGTAAGGTCATGCATAATGGTGTCTCCATCCCAAATACCCTTATTGAGTGTAAGCAATCCATAACGGGCCATACTGCGGGTATTGCTGCCTAAAACATTATTAAACCCAGAGCGAAACCATAAACCTGTAATTCCTGTTTTTAACGTAATTTGTTGCTGAAAATAGGTATTGTAATTTTGCCCTGTTGCATTTTCAACTACTTGGTCCAACAAGGTATAAGGTGCATTGTGGTATGCCCAACGGGTTCCAGGATCTGCCTTATACAACAAACAGTTTGGCGTGGTACAATCGCCAAGCAAGTCATTCAAACCGCTGGTCATAGTTAGTTGATTGAGTACTGTAATTTTTCCTTCTTGTTCACTGGTTTCATTAGTCCAGCCTGAGCCAAGGTAATGAGAGGAGCTGTCCGTAATTTTCAATTTACCTTGTTCCTGTGCCAACCCGACCATAAATGCCGTCATTGATTTTCCTGCACTTGCCCAATACCAATTGCTATCAACGGTATGACCATTAAAGTATTTTTCTAAAACTATTTTGCCATCTTTCAACAAAATAAAGCCCTTGCTGTTGCCTTCTTCTAGCAGTTTATAGAGGCTGTCTATTCTGTTATCACACCACCCAAAACGCTGTGGGCTAAGGGTGTCCCATGTTTTGCTAAATTTTGCAGGGAAATAAGTTTGGGCTTGGCTTGTAGAGATATTTATTAAAAGGAATAACCCTATAAACAAGACGGCCTTTTTGATATTTGTCATCATATTCTTTACTAAGACAAATATATGCACATATTGGTTGCACATAAGTAAAGAAAGCTTCAATAGCTTTAAATAGTAGCGCAAATAGGGCAGTTTTCTATAACATGGCCTCGAGCAGGGCAATATTCTCTACCGAAGTAAATAATTTGTAAATGGGCTTTGTTCCACAATGCTTTTGGAATCAAACGTTTTAAATCTTTTTCTGTTTGCACTACATTTTTTCCATTGGTAAGTTTCCAACGGGTGGCGAGGCGGTGAATGTGCGTATCCACAGGAAAAGCAGGTATACCAAATGCTTGGCTCATCACTACCGAAGCCGTTTTATGCCCCACTGCTGGCATCCTTTCTAGCGCCTCAAAACTTTGGGGTACTTGACCCTTATGTTCATTGATAATGATTTCGCTCAACCCAAAAATCCCTTTAGATTTCATTGGGCTCAATCCACAAGGTTTGATAATTTCTCTTATCTCCTCAACCGACAATTTAACCATGTCAAATGGATTGTCCGCTTTTGCAAATAAAAGCGGAGTAATGGTATTAACCCTAGCATCCGTGCACTGTGCGGAAAGTAAAACTGCTATCAATAAGGTATAAGCATCTTTGTGTTTCAGGGGGATGGGTGTTTCAGGATAAAGGGTTTCTAGTTTATCAAGAATCCATTGAACTTTTTCGGCTTTTTTCATGAATTATCAATAAATTGAATGAGTTTTTGATAGGCTCCATGATTTATCACTGAGTCTTTGGTAAAGTACTGTTTGGCAAGAGCAATATTGGCAGCTCGTTCATCAAAAGATGTATTTTCTAGACTAATTGGATGCAATCTATCCCAAACCAAACCACATTGTTTTTTTTCTACAAAACTGCTGTAATCTCCCAATTTTTCGGTAATAATTACCTTTAAACCACACATCAAATATTCCGCAAACTTACCTGGAGATGCCACTTGGTTTGTTACACTATTTGGACGCAGCAAAAGCCCATAATCATGCCGCGACATCAGATTTGGTATTGCTTTCATGCTCACCCAGTTGATGCTTAATCGAGCTCCAAACTCTTGCTGCATGGCTGCAGTGGTTTCAGAATGTTTGGTTAACAAAGTACAGGCAATATGAGGGTGCAATCTTAAAAAACTACTGATCTCCTCAAACCCTTGCCAAGGAGCATTACTTCCTGCATAAATCACTTTAATGTGCTCATTATCATTCAAGTTATTTGCCTGCCAATCAATGTTAGATGCTAAAGTGCAAGGCATAACGATATGATTTTCCGAATCGTACAAATAAGAATCCTTCCAATAATCAATCAACGCGCCTGAAACAGCTATCCGGAAATCAGTTTCAATAACGGCCGTCTTTTCCCATTGGGCAATATGCTTTCTAAAATAGGGTACAGGAAACACGTCATATTCCTTTATTTCGGCAGCCAAAGCACTTCTGCCATCAAAAACAACTGATTTTACCAAACCCAATTTTCGGCAAAACAGCCCGATTTGCGTTGCAAAAACATTGCGACATATTAATGCCTGTTTAGGGTTGAACAAAAGGTAAAGTGCCAGTAAAAACTGGGTCAATTTAAAATATCTAAGTTTGGGAAATGCAGGCAACACCAAAGCATTGCTATACTTTGACTTAATAATTTTTTTGGCATCAGAGCGTCTTAATTCCTTAATAGACAAGAAAGCAATAAGCTGAATATCAACCTCAAAATTATCATTGAGATAACGGCACACATCAATCACCTGGCTATCGTAAATGCCAGGATGATATTGGTCTAGTAGTGTTATATAGGCAACTTTTTTTTTAGTCATTGTTGCTCTGACTGTCGGTGGCAGCTAAAACATCAGTTTTGCTAAAATGCTTTTGCGGAATATTTATTTCTGCCTTCGCAAAAGTTTCTGCAATGGTTTTACCGGCTAAATAACTTTCAATGAAAGGTTGATAATAGGCAGGGAGTTTTTCTCTGTTCTCTGTTAAAAACCTTTTATCCAAATAATTCCCTTCTTCAATAAATTTAAAAACGGTTTGGATAGAATAAATATCCACCTTTGCACCCACCGCATTTCTTGTTGGTTCAAAAAAATCATCTTCTTCAATGCCTGCAATTTGATTATCTTTGGGATAAAATTGGTATGTTTTTTTGGCTGCAATACCGATATTGTCGGATAATCCAAGAGCATTGATAACTGCTCTTAATGGTTTCTTTATGAATTTCAAAACAGGCATTTGACGCAGATTGTCTGATTTGCGTTTTTTATCTGGTGTCCAAAGGATGAGTGTAGCACTTAAAGCAGTGGGATTAAAAACCAAATGCGGTTCCCATGCATCTACAAAAGAAACAGGACGATCCTTTTGATGAAAGTTTTCACGAACACTAAATTTGGCTATTTTGGATAGTTCGTTCCAATCATAGTTTTTATGAAATAGAAAAGACTCATAACCTGAACCGTGAAATGCAAAACTACTCAACATATAATTGTTGTGATGATGTATGCAGGAAGCGGCAATTTCGGGCTCCTTTGTAGCCAAGGCAGGGAATAAATGAATTTTGAGATTAAAATCTTTGGTTTCATACACAAAGAAAAAAGGAATGTTATACAAACTCCATTTTTGCTTTATGTATCCTTTATCCATAAAATTTCTTTGTATTACCGCATCAATAAATGATTTGTCCTTTCCCATTTGCAACAGCAAAGGTTCCGCAGCCTGATGAAATGCTCTCCTGTCGGGGTATTGCAAATTGAGTTGCAACAAAGATTTAATGTATGGATTATCATTTAACACAGATTGCATGCTTTAGCTATTATTCGCTGCAAATTTAACCCGAATTATGCATTAGAGTTTTGTTTTTATCTAAAAACTTGATACGATGTAAGTATTTCATCCATTTTGTTCGCCTTTCCTGAGTTTATTGAAGAAATCCTTTAGCTAAGGAATAAGTAAATGCAAATTGCGGCTTCATAAATAATAAACTACCTCGAGGCAGAGCCATAGAGGTATTATATGGAGTTTGCAATGCAAACATTTTGTTTCCGACCTAAAAGGTCGGGGAATTAAACCACTTTAGATTAAAAGGTCTGAGTATAAGGCGACTTTGCCAGTGGTTATTTTTTCACGCCAAGGCGCAAAGTCGCTCCCGAGGGTTCTCGGGATAAAACCCGTTAAGCGGTAAAGAAAAGCTCTGAGTACAAGGCGACTTTGAGGCTTGGCGAGAGATTCTTTCTTTTTACGCTTCGGATGTACATCGGAAGGCCCAAGGTCGCAAAGAAAATTGGTATTCCTGGTCTCGTTCCGAAGACCCCGAAGTGGGACCCTTTTTAGTTACAAATTTAAGGGTAATTTAGCACAAACTTTACGGAACGGGGTCATGTCCGTGTCCACCCCAAGGATGGCAACTTGCTATTCTTTTGATTCCCAGCCATGTGCCTTTAAAAACTCCATATTTACGCAGAGATTCTAGCATATAATTGCTGCAAGTTGGCGTATACCTGCAAGCCATTGGCAAGATAGGCGAAATGACCCATTGATAAATTTTTACCAAAAGAACTATAGGAGCAGAAAGAATTTTTCTAAGTAGTTTCATTAATGGTTCTTATGCTTTTTAAAACTGCCGCTTCCAAACTTAAATAAGTTTGTTTATCCTTGCCAATTTGTCTGTATGAAATGAGAATTTTTTTATTGACCGTTAATTTTTCTTGATTTAAACGCCAAATTTCACGCAGTTGCCGCTTTATACGGTTTCTATCAACAGCCTTTTTAAATAGTCTTTTGGGCACCACTATTAAAATTTGATGCACGGTTAAGTTTTCGTCCTCAAGCCAAGAACAAAGCAAAGGATAGCATTTCAGTACCTTGGTACTGTTAAATAATTGGTCAATTAAAATTTTTGAACAAAGCCGGTTAGACTTTGGAAATGGATACTTTTTTGAATTCATGCCAATTTTAAAAAGGCATTATTTAGTCAAAAAAATTAATGTTTGTGCGTGTATTCGTCAGAAACAGTCAATCTTTTTCTGCCACGTGCTCTGCGTGCTGCTAATACTTTTCTGCCATTAGCAGTAGCCATTCTCTCGCGAAAACCGTGCTTATTTCTTCTCTTCCTGTTGGATGGTTGGTATGTTCTTTTCATGACTTTACTCTTCTAAAAAAGGGTTGCAAAAGTAATCAGAATTATTAACATATCCACATCAAATTTAAAAATTTATTAAAAATAAACTTTTTGCGCAAATAACACTAATTTTGAAACCCAATAATGGCAAACTTACCACAACTTAACACTTTTGACAATCGCTCTTTTCACCAAGGCACTTCTCAAGTAAAGGTAGTCATGTGGTATGTGATTAATCATACTTTTATCAATTCATTTCTGCCATTCAATGGGTTAAAAAAGTTTTTCCTCCGCCTTTTTGGTGCAAAAATAGGAAAAGGTGTTTTAATTAAACCCTTTGTAAACATAAAATATCCGTGGAAGCTCATTATAGGCAATGACGTATGGATTGGAGAAAAAGTTTGGATTGATAATTTAGATAACGTCCGGATTGAGCATAATGTGTGTATCTCTCAGGGTGCCATGCTTTTATGCGGCAATCACAATTACAAAAAAACCACCTTTGATTTAATTACCGCACCCATTATTTTAGAAGAAGGGGTTTGGATATGTGCAAAGGCTATGGTGGGCCCAGGTGTTGTATGTGAAAAAGGTGCTATTCTTTCACCAAATAGCTTTGCTAATGGCAACTTAAAACCCATGAGTATTTATAGTGGTGTTCCTGCACAATTTGTTAAGGAAAGATAAAATTTTTCTGTCCATTGCTTGCAAAGCGAAGCAATCTCATAAACTTTTAGTATTTAGTTTTTTTCCTCAATGCAACATATTACCAATTGGTCGTGTCTAAATATTTGGTATCAACTTTGCTACTTACTTTGAAGGTTAGGATGAGGACGAAAAAATTGCTTTTGTGTGTTGGTGTATTCTTTTGCTGTTTGATGGTTTTTTCATGCCCAAGATTAACGCCCTCCTTTTCCGTTTCCTACAGCAATACATGCGGAACACCAAGGAATGCAACGATTACCAATACCACCACAGGCTCAGATTCTGCAGTATCCAAATACAAATATTATTTGAATGGGGTTTTAGTTGATTCGCAAACGGGTAGAACAAACCCACCTGATATTTTTATTACCGGTACTGGTAATAACAGAATTACCATGATTGTTACAGACACTGCTGGTTGTGTTGATAGCAGTTTTACTACCGTAAATATTACTACCTCAGCTGCCCAGGTTTACGACCAAAATAGTGCTTTAAGTTATGCCCCCTCATGGATTAATTGCATTGCGCTTTCAACAACTCCTGATTCTTTTCAAATAACAACCTCCTCTAATGACACCTTAAGAAACCCTATTTTTATTTGGGGTGATGGCACCAGCAGCACTTATAGCAGCAATCAAAATCCCAATACAAATTTTTCACATTGGTACCTTACTACTGGTGAATTTACATTAAAAATTGTTCAGCGCAGTGGAACCTGCACAGATACGATATACGGCACCGTTAGCAATTTGCGTCAGCCTACAGCTGGTTTGGTGGGCCCCGGGCCTGGTGCCAATACAGGATGTGCACCACACAATGTTACCATGACCAATAACTCATCAAATATTGGAGCGGGTACAACCTTTATTTGGGACTGGGCAGATGGAACTACCTCCACCCAAAATTATACCCAGGCGAATGCAGCAATTACGCACACTTACAATTCATTCCTATGCAACGGCTCGGTTAGACTAACTGCTACCAATTCCTGCGGGAGTTCTTTTACCACGTGGAACCCAATCAACATATCAGATGCGGATTTGGCCGAATTTAGTATTGACAGCTCTAACTGTAATCCCGCTAACCCCTATACTTTTAATAATTTAAGTTCAGATCGCTATTGTTTATTACCCGATCCAAAACAATATTATTGGGATTGGGGTGATGGCACAAACAGCGGCTGGATAACGAGCAGTGCTGCGCGAACCCATATTTATAGTACCACTGGACCAAAAATAATTACATTGATTACTAGAAATGGTTGTGGCGATGACACCATTACTCACAGCTTTAATGTTGTATTTACGCCTACTGTTGGTTTTTTAATTGATACCACTAGCGGTTGTGGCACCGCTCGCGTTTTTGTGGACGATACCTCTTCAGGATATAACATTACCCGTGTTTGGGATTTTGGAGACGGAACTACCTCTACAGCAGATACCGTAACGCATTTCTACAGCACTCCGGGCACCTATACTTTACGATTATCCGTAACTAACCGATGTGGAACAGTATTTACTACACGAACCATTCAGGTTTATAATTATCCTCGGGCTTATTTTAATGACACCCTGGGTGGTTGTGCACCTGTTAATTTTAATCCTACTAATCAATCGACAACCGATTTTGCTACTGCTCAATATTTTTGGGATTTTGGCAATGGGAACACCTCTAGTGTGCAAAGCCCAGGCATTACTACCTATACGATACCCAGTACTTACAACGTAAAGCTAAGGGTAACAGATGGCTGCGGAGTAGATTCATTAACCGCCACCATTCCTGTAGACAGCACGCCAACTGCCCTTGTTATTACGGACACTGCAATTTGTGCTTTTGACACCCTGTTTTTCAACAATAATTCTACCAGCTATCAATACTTGATAACCAATTTTGGAGATGGCTCTGCCCCGGATACACAAACCGTAAATGGCACTTTCTTTCACATTTATAATACTCCAGGTTTGGTGCAAGCAATTCATACGGCCAAAAGTCCTGCTGGCTGTTTGCACCGAGATACCAATGACATTTTAGTGCGTTCAAATGCCTCCGCAAGATTTACAGTAAATCAAACCCAAGCATGTGCTCCATTTACTTTTCAGTTTGCCAATACCAGTGTGTTTGCCAATCAATATCGATGGTATCTTGATGGTGTTTTGCAATCGTCAACCATTGCTATGAACGATATTTTGGTGAATACCGATAGTACCATCCATACCATCAAGCTTTGGGCTAGAGACTCTACCAGTTGTTATGCAGATAGTGTTGAACATACTGTTTTTACTGCCAGAAACCCGATTGCTGTCATCAATAATGCCTTAGATTCAGCCTGTGCTCCTTTAGCCGACACTCTAAGAAATGGCTCTCAATTTGCCACCAATTATAATTGGAATTTAGGCAATGGAAACACCAACACTCAGTTTGAACCCAACACAATTTATACAGCATCACAAACCAAAGACTCCAATTATATTATTAGATTGATTGCCCAAAACTGGCTGGGATGCGCAGATACCGCTTTTGGCAACCGAAAAATATATCCTCAACCCACTGTTATATTTGCTACTGATAGACAAACAGGTTGTCAACCATTGGTTGTTCAATTTACCAATAACAGCGTTCCCAATGACACAGGCAACATTGCCATTATGACTTTTAAATGGGATTTTGGAAACGGGAATACCAGTAATTCACAAAATTCAAGTAATAGTTTTAACGCTTCAAATACCAAAGACACCACCTATAAAATAGTTTTAACGGGCTATTCAGAACACCAATGTGTGGCACAAGACAGTACTATTGTTACCGTTTTTCCCCAACCGATTGTTAATTTTAGCATGTCAAGTACACAAGGTTGTGGGCCTTTGTCCATCAATTTTACCAATAATTCGGTTCCGCAAGATACTGGCAGTATTGCTATAATGACCTTTAGATGGAATTTGGGAAATGGGCGAACAGCCACTAGCAAAGATACAGCGGCTACATATTTTGCCTCTGCCATCAACGACTCTGTTTATAGCATTAAACTTGTTGGCTATACGGAGCATGGCTGTTCTGACTCAATTATTAGGACAGCAACAGTATTCCCAAAACCAACCGTTAGGCTTACCAAAGATAGAGACTCAGGCTGTTCTCCACTACAAGTACAATTTACAAACACCAGTGTACCCAATGACACTGGAAGCATTGCCATTATGACTTTTAACTGGAATTTTGGGAACGGGAATACCAGTACTGTTAGAGATACCAGTATTACCTATTTGCAGCAGTCTTTAAGAGATACAATTTATAATATAAGGTTGATAGGGGCAAGTGAGCACGGCTGTCTTGATACTTTCAATGACCAAGTAAAGGTTCATCCCTTGCCTATGCCATTTTTTAGTGCCAATAGATATGCTGGTTGTGGCCCATTAACTGTTAATTTTACGAGCACTTCATCATTGGCCAATGAACATCATTGGGATTTTGGGAATGGCTTCTCATTGGGCACTCCCAATATGACCCATACTTTTCAGGCCGCCAATTTGGTGGATACATTGTACAATGTTCAGCTTTATGTGGTGAGTAGCAAAAACTGTTTTAGTGCGGATACTTTTAGTTTACCCATTGTGGTTAGGGCCAATCCTATTGCTAATTTTGTTATCAGTGATGACAGTATTTGCAAAGACCAATTAAGTTTATTTTACAACTTGTCTCAAGGAGCAAGTATTTTCAAATGGCATTTTGGAGACGGTGATTCATCATCACGTTATAACCCTATTCATCAGTATACCCCATCTAGTAATCCATTTATGCCTGTTGTTTTTAGCATCAAACTAGAAGCCACCAACTTTTTTGGCTGCAAAGACAGTATCCGCAGAGATCTTTATGTTTTTCCAAGAGTAACTGCTGCATTTACGGTGGACAACGACAGTGCCTGTGCCACTTTGCTTGTTAATTACACCAATAATTCGGTTAATAACACTGCGAGCTTTTGGGAGTTTGGTGATGGAGATACCAGCTCATTGACTAACCCAAGTCACAGTTTTTACAACTACACAACCCAAAATATAACTTACCGCAGTATTTTGCGAGCATCCAATCAATATGGATGTGTAGATTATGATAGTGTAAACCTTACTACCATTCCAGTGCCGTTTGCTGATTTCAATGCCATACCCATTAATATTTGCGATTCTGGTTATTACAACCTGGTTAATAGAAGTAAAAATGCTCCGCAATCTTTTTGGGATTTTGGCGATGGCACCACTGATACTGCCGCAAACCCGATACATCTGTTTAAAAGGAGCATTTATAGAGACACATCCTACACCATCACTTTGACGGTAAGCAATAGTGTTGGTTGCTCCGAGCAAATGACTAAAACCATTACACTTCCAGTACGGATGCAGGTTAGGTTTGACACCATTCCCTATAGAACCGTTTGCCAACCCGCTGCATTAACTTTTAACAATCGCACCACCTTTTCTACTTATCAAACATGGTTTTTTGGTGATGGTGGCATCAAAACAGATTCAAATCCTACGCATATTTTTGTTAAACCGGGCAGGTTTGGGGTAAAACTAATAGCTTATGACAAAAATTCTTGTCCAGATAGTTTTGTGAGCTACGATGTTTTAGAGGTTTTGCCAAGACCCTTGGCTAACTTTACCTACAATCCTGCTGGGCCAAAAATGCCTAATGCCAATGTATCTTTTACAAGTTTAAGCAGCCCCAATGGATTGAACCATTTTTGGAAATTTGGGGACGGAGATTCAAGTATTAATACAAATCCAACGCACTTATACCGAGACAGTGGTAATTACACCATAACACTGGTTGTGAGCAATGGAACCTGTACTGATACCATTGCGGATAATATTTATGTGGAGCCTCCCTTTCCAACTATTGATTTTACAGCAATTGATACGGCAGGCTGCGGCCCTTTGACCGTTCAGTTTTTTGAAAATACGCAAGGTGCCACCTCTTTTAGATGGATATTTGATGATGGACAAGAGTCTGCATTGCCCAACCCAACGCATACCTTTACGATACCCGGTTATTACAATATCACTTTGAGGGCTTATGGACCAGGTGGCAGCTCTTTTTTAACCAAAGACAGTTTTGTGTTTGTATATCCTAAACCCAATGCGCTATTTGCCGCAAGCCCAAGAACAAGGTACTTACCCAATGCATTGTTTACCTTAGTGGATGGTAGCGCAGATGCCGCCACCTATCAGTATTTGATTACGCATGATAGTTTACCTTTTTACAAATATACCAGTACAGCGCCAAACCCTCAATTTAGATTAACCATACCAGGATTTTACACCGTAAGACAGATTGTTACCAGTGACTTGGGCTGTACAGACACTGCTGTTAGAACTGCTCTTTTATACGTGGCATCAGAAGGCAGGGTGCTGGTTCCCAATGCATTTACACCCAACAATGATGGCAACAACGATGTGTTTATGCCTGTATTAACGGGTGTTGTAGATACGGAATACACCTTTATGATTTATGACCGCTGGGGAATGAAAATATTTGAAGGCAACAAAATTGCTGATTTTTGGGATGGCAAGTATCAGGACAAGCCAGTGTTGCAAGATGCTTATATTTGGTTAATCAGTGGCAAGTTTGTTGACGGAACATACTTTGAAGAAAAAGGAAATGTTACGTTGTTGAGGTAAGGGTTAACTTTTTTTTAGTGGTTGATGTTAATTATTCAATAAAATATTAATCCCCAACTCTTCCATTAGAAATTTATTTATTATTTGGCAATTTTTTGGCTAAAACATGCAATCCAAAATTTAAAAAATCTTTGGACCCTTTGTCCTTTTTTGATAATTTATTTAAGGTTGCAGTTAGTTTTTTAATCGCTACTTTATCAAACCGCGACAATTCACTTCCTGCATACTTTTCAGCGCAATATTCAATTCTTATTAATTCTTGAGCAACAAACTCAAAGAAATTTCCGTTGTGCGAAATCTCTATGATTTCAAAACCCTGCTCTATTAAATGTTTTTCATAAAAATAGCGATTGAAACCCGTGTAAAAATGGTAAGGTGCAAAGTGGGTTAAACTGCAAAAAGGTGCGGTAATTACCAAAAATCCATCATTTTTAAGCAATCTGGCAAATTCTTTAATAGCAGCTATGGGATCTGGAATATGTTCAAAAACCTCTACACACATAATTGCATCAAACGATGCGTCAGGCTCTGGAATAGCTGTAATATCACTAACGATATCTAATTTAGAATTGTCCCACTTTTTGGTTTGCAAGCCTTTGGCATCTCCGCTTCCATCATATTGACCAAAATCCTGCGAAACATAATCTAAATGCGTGCAATATTTCTTTTGCGCCAATTCTCCTGCACCTGCATCTAAAATTCTACCCCCTGCTGGTATTTTTTTTAAAGCAGCCTCTAACCATTGCAAGCGTGTTGATTCATTTTGAGTGCCTGCAATTCCTTTTCTAGTTATTATTTTGTTGATTATCCTTTGAAGCATAAGCTTTATGCATAATTATTTTTTGATTAGAAACTTTCATATCCTCTAAAAAAACCATGTTTATTGGGCACAAATCTACTATATAAAAATAAATCTGCAATCAATCCAAGGTATTTAAAAAATTTGCAAATTATGTTAATGCTCCTCGAAATTAAACCCTGTATTTTGGTAAATACTTGTAGAATCATAACCCATAACAACTTAAAAGCATTTTTATAGATTTAACTAAATTAAGTTTAAATTTGCTTATTCCTAAAATTAATGGTGACCGGGAATCAGGTATTTCCTAACTAGATAAAAAAAATTATATGATTAAGTTAGTCAAAAGTTTTATGCATTCCTTTGATGGTATGAGGCTATTATTTAAGCATGAAAGAAATGCGAAAATACATTTAGGGATAACCATTGGCGTTATGCTATTGGGTTTTACGTTACAAATTAATAGCAATGAGTGGGTTGCCCTGGTTTTATCCATTGGTTTGGTGCTAGCGCTAGAAGCCATCAACACCGCATTGGAAAAACTGTGTGATGTTGTTATGCCCAAATATGATGAACGAATAAAGGAAGTAAAGGACATTGGTGCAGCGGCTGTACTCATCGCTGCAATTGTTTCGGTGGCTGTTGGCTTGATTATTTTTTTACCAAGGATAATGGAATTGGTAAGTGGCTAAATTTGTGCTTAAAAAAAGAAGTGCTATTTAAACCCAACAAAAAACCATGATTTTGTTTTATTCAAAGTAATGATAATCTAGCAAATCTATAAATGAAATTGTAGCCAATGGAAAACGTTTTATTTCCTATGATATCATTAAAAACTTAGAGAATAAAAAACAATCACACACCTTAGAGAAACTTAAAACTGCTGTTTCAGAGCGTGATAGAAAAAAAGGTCAAAAACATGTGGTTTTCTGCAATTCTTTTGATTGCAAAGAAATAACCCACTTAGAGATGCTTCAAATTAAGGTAGACTATATGTATAAAAACCCTTGCCAAAGGAAATGGAATCTTGCAGAGAGTTATATCAAATACCTACATTCTTCTGCAGCATTTTACCAATTAGACGAACAAAATAAATGGCTGACAAACTATGCGGAAATTTACTTCTAAAATACGGATACTTCAGGGTCTCGCTCACGTTGTATCACGATGTGCATAGTGACGTGAGGCGAAGACCCCGAAGTGGAAACCAGCATATGATTGCAGAAGTTATAATTCCCAATACGATAAGTAAATATTGTTTCAGCACCCCTTTTCAGGGTCTCCATCCTGCTTGAGCAGGACGTTAGACCCTGAAGTGGGATACATCTGACTTCCTCCCGTATTTTTCCTTCGGGACTGACACGTGCCGTTACCCCCAAATACCCTTATAATCTCTAATGGCTGCTTCCTTATCAAAACTTTTTATCGCTAGGTTTTTGGCATTGCTTTGAAAAAGCGAAATAGTTTCTTTGTCAAGATTAAGCAAGTTGCTAAGGGCCGCTTTAAAACCTTCTCTATCATTGGGGTCACCCATAAATCCGGCTTGCTCCTTTTCCAGCAATTGGAATGGGGTTTTATTGCTGATAACGCAGGGCAAACCAACGGCTAGGGCTTCATAAATAGCATGACCAAAGTTTTCTCCTAAGGTGGGTAGAAAAAAAATATCACTTGCCATTAACTCCTCAATTATGGTTTGTTTGGGCAATGCACCCAAATAATTAAAAGTAATATTTGCTGGCAATGCTTTGGCCTGCTGCAAAAAGGTATTCAGGTAATTGCTGTCTTTGCTATCGCCAATCCAATAATAGTTTATAGTTTCTTTTAATTTACTGATGGTTTCCAACGCCAATAAACTATTTTTTTCTGGTGCAATTCTAGAAACAGTAATGATTTTATTTAAAGTTTGCTTGGGTTGTAGCGGAAGGGAAACCAAAGCTAAATCTGGTATATTGGGAACAATTTTTATTGCATTTTTAAAACCATGATTGACAATATGTGCCTTTTCTATTTCGTCCGTTGCCAAGAAAATTACTTTTTTGAAAAGCGGTAAACGCTTTAAAATATTGATGAAAAACTGTTTTTTGGTGTTTTTAATTTCAAAAGCGGCAGGGTGCAACATGCCACGGGGAGAAAGAAAGGATGAAATACCCATATTCCTAAAAAACAACAGCGGTTTTAAGGTAAAGTTTTTAGAATATAAGCTGTTGTAATAAATCAATTCGGGTTGAATATCTTTGATGATATTTTTGTAATTATTTCGGGTACAATCAAGGATATTGAGGTATAAAATATGTTCGCCATTTTTACCATTAATCCACTCATTGGTGCTGATGTTATTAAAAGGTTCATCGTCACCCAGGTCTCTATCTCCACAAACAATATAGCAATCATAATCTTGGGACAATAGTTTTACCAAATTTTTAATAGACGTTATAGGGCCACCCGCCTTGTAAGCAGGAACATACCAATCTGTAAAAATAAGAATTTTACGTAAGGTCAATGTTCTGTTTTTTAATCCAATAAGCCAGGGCTACCAAAGGCCATATTCTGCTCCAAGTAAATGTTTTAGACTGTTTGTTAAATGCCTGCCATGCATTGATGATACTTCCTTTTTTAAATAAGTTGGTATCTTCTAAATACTGCATCTGCAGTTCACAAAACGAATGGAGGGAAGTCCGCATCCAGTTATCCCAAGGGAACGTAAAACCTGTTTTCTTTTTATTTAAAATGTAATCGGGTATTTCCTTACCCATCGCATCCAATAGCATTTTTTTTGCTGGAAAAAACCCTTTGTCTACCGCATCAACAGACCAAACATACGCAGCAAGCGTGTGGTCTAAAAATGGGTTTCTCAACTCTAAACTATGCGCCATTGACATTTGGTCTGCATCTCTCAGCAACACATCGCACATATAAAACTCCATTTCCATCATGGACATGGCATTGAATTTATTCAAATCCTTATATGCGCTATCGTCAAAAATAATGGCGTTGATACCAAAGTGCTTTTGAAGAAAATGATCACTGTAATTTGCCCTAAATATGGCCATGGCTGCTGCTGGATGATTGATAGCTTTTTTGAGGCTCGCTAATTTGCTAATTTTATTATTGCCCAATACGGAAGCTGCCATATTTAAAATAGGAGCAGGAGTGCTTTGATAAGCCTTGCTATTACGCAACCGCTCATACAAGGCATAATGAGGATACCCAAAAAAAAGTTCATCACCACCCAAACCCGATAAAGCAACGGTAAAGCCTTGCTTTTTAATCATTTCGGAAATAAGGTAGGTATTGGGTCCGTCTCCACTGGGATGATCCAAAGCATCTAAAACCTCAGGCAGTTTGTTCATCAAATCATCTGCAGATAATTTAACCTCATGGTGGTTTGACCCAAAATGTTTAGCAGCTTTGGCAGCCAACACAGACTCATCAAAATCCTTTTCTTCAAAACCAATGGTAAAGGAATTGACGGGTTGTACTTTACTTGCTGCCGCTAATATCAAGTTGCTGTCTATACCTGCACTTAACAATACTGCCAAAGGCACATCGCTCACCAATCGTTTTTCAACCGCACTGTAAAACAGTTCTTTCAGTTTTTTGGGTTCGAAACTTGCCGTTGCCTCCTCCTTTTTGGGGTTCCAGTAATGTGTTTCTTCTACCTTTCCGTTTTGTACTTTTATATAGGTTGCTGGTTTCAGCATGGCAATATCTGCCACCATGGTGTTGGGATAATGCACCGTTTGAAATTTTAAGTATTCCCCTAAAACCTGACGGTTAATTTTCCCTTTGCTGATTTTGGTTTTAATTAAAGGTCTAATTTCTGAAGAGAAAGCAAACTTTTCGTCATTTTTAACATAATAAAGGGGTTTTTTGCCAAAACGATCTCTACCTAAATAAACACAATTGTTATTGAAATCTGCCAAGGCAAAAGCAAACATTCCTTCCAAATGTTGCACCATTTCAACTCCCCATTTTTGATAGGCGGATACCACCACTTCCGTATCCGATTTTGTTTTGAAAGGGTAATCCTTCAGTTGTGTTTTTAAATTTTCAAAATTATAAATCTCGCCATTGAACACCAATAAAATGCTTTTATCTGCACTGTACATCGGCTGGTTGGCTTGATTGCTCAAATCAATGATACTAAGCCGTTGATGCCCAAAACAAATATTTTTTTCAGTAATTATAGTGCCATTATCAGGGCCTCTGTGCTGCATAGCATCGCACATGGCGGATACTACATCTGCTGATGCAGCGGTTTCCTTAAAATTGATTATGCCTGCAATGCCACACATTTTATTTTCCTAAATCTTTAAAAATATTCATATCCAAAGTGTCCGAAACCTTGCCCATGTCAATTAATTTTAGACTATCCATAAAACTAATATTGTTATGACCAAAATACGCCATAGAAAAGGGTTTAGGTAAATCAAAAAACTGGGTATCGGCACTTTTTAGGGACCAACTTCCAGCAAATACCTTTATTGCGCCAGCACTGTCTATGTAAGACAACTTAAATTGGGTGCTATCAACAAAAAATACTGCTTTCTGAAACGTTGCTTCGTAGCCATCTCGGGTATAGGTTCCATAGGGAAAAATGGTGTCATTGCTTTTCGTAAAACCACTAAAATCATCGTCTTGAAATCTTTTTTTATTTTGACAAGAAAAAAGCAATAAGACTAAAACACAAATAAAAACGCCTTTTATCATTTAACAGCAATTACACTTATTTCTACATTTACATTGAGCGGCAAACCAGCCACTTGAACCGTTTCTCTGGCAGGAAAATTGTTTTCAAAATAAGTTCCATACACCGCATTTACCTGTGCAAAATCTCCCATATCTTTTAAAAAAATACTGGTTTTAACAATGTTGCCAAAAGTAAGTTTTTGCGAACTTAAAACAGCATCAATATTTTCCATAATTTGTCGTGTTTCTGCTTCAATACTGTCCATTACCAAGGTGTTGGTTTTTGGATTTAACGCAATTTGCCCACTTAAATATAGGGTATTGTCTGCCCACACTGCTTGGCTGTAAGGACCAATTGGTTTTGGTGCATTTTCTGTTATTACGATGTTCTTCTCCATATTATCAGTATTTTCGTGCGCAAATTTACAGCCAAATGAGAGTACTAGCGGTATCAAAAAATAATAAATCTTTTGAAGAGTTGAAAAATAAGGTGGGTTCATTGTGCAGTTTAAGCTTGGTTGCCAAAGATACACTGATAAATGAAATGCAAAAGCAACCCACTGATGTTGTTTTTTTATTAGACCTAAAAGCAGATGTTGACCTTATGAAAAAGCTTGGCAACACCTTTCCTCAAGTGCTGCTGATTTATAATGCTGTGGCAATGGCTCCAACAGCATTAAAACCAAAAAAAGCGAATGCCAAAAATGTAATAGGCATGAATCTATTACTCACTTTTATCAACCGTTCTTTGGCAGAAATTAATGGTAATAATGCAGAAATTGACACTTCAAGCATAGAAAAATTGGGTTGGCAAATTCAGTGGGTTGATAACCGTGTGGGAATGGTTACACCTAGGGTAATTTGCATGATTATCAATGAGGCCTATTATACCGTGCAAGAAGGCACTGCCAGCAAAGAAGACATTGATACAGGGATGAAATTGGGTACCAATTATCCCAAAGGCCCTTTTGAATGGGCAGATGAAATAGGAATTAAAAATGTATACAAAACCCTTACCGCTATGTATAAAGACACGCAAGAAAGCCGATACAAGGTTTGCCCATTATTGAAAAAAGAAGTGCTTTGGGGTAACGACAAGGACCAGCCAAATAATGGAAGGCGATGACCCTGAAGTGGGAAAACTCTTCCTATTTGCACCAATTGAGTTTAAAGTATTTTCTTCATTTTTAAATTACACTACCTTTGTGAAATCATATAAGCCCTATTTTAGTGATTAAACAATTCGAAAAGTTACATGAAAATTTTATTCGTTTCAATAGAGGGTTTATCAATTACCCTTTTAGAAAATTTAATTTTATAGAAAGGCTCTTATTTTGGGTAAGTGGCAAGATAAGTAGATCGCAATTCCTTATCCTATCTGGTATATTAGTAGGATTAAGTGCTGGGCTAGCAGGGGTTTTCCTAAAAGTAATTGTTCATAAGATTCAGCATTTTATAAGCAATGATGTACCTTTTCATGAAAGATTAATTATTTATGGTGTTTTTCCATTATTAGGGATTTTGTTTACAGCACTTATCATCAGATTTATTTTTAACTCAGATGACGATAAAGAGATGTCCTATGTTCTAAGAACAATTTCAAAAAGAGAAAGTAAAATTAAGTCCAGTAAAATGTATTCTTTAGTGCTTCAAAGTGCTGTAACCATAGGGTTTGGAGGCTCCGCTGGTTTAGAAACGCCTATTGCAATAACAGGTTCAGCAATAGGTTCCAATTATGCACAGCGGTATAGACTGGGATTTAAGGAAAGGACGCTTTTACTAGCTGCTGGTGCCGCGGGAGGAATTGCTGCTGCTTTTAATGCACCTATTGCTGCGGTTATGTTTGCTTTTGAAGTTATTCTTGTTGGATTAGTTTTTACTGATTTTATACCTTTAGTAATAGCTGCAATATGCGGCAGTTTACTCTCAAAACTTATTTTGAATGAAGAAATTCTGTTCAATTTGCCAGCAAGGGAAGCATTTTTACCCTATAACGTTTTATTTTATATGGCATTGGGTGTTCTTACCGGGTTGTATGCGCGATACTTTATAATTGTTGGTCAAAAAACACATCACTTTTTTAGCAAGTTCAAAAATAGGTACATTCTAAAAGCCATTGTGGGTGGCTCATTGCTTTCTATATTATGTATCCTTTTCCCACCATTATTTGGAGAAGGATATTTTAACATAAAAATTTTAGATCAAGGACGCATTGATAGCTTAATCCAAGAAAGTTTATTTTCATACCTTAATCCATCACAATGGGTAATCCTTGCTTTTTTAACCTTGGCAGTGTTTTTAAAAGCATTCGCCACAAGTATTACTTTAAGCTCTGGTGGCACTGGTGGAAACTTTGCGCCTTCTCTAGTGGCAGGTGGGTTATTGGGGTATTTATTTGGCTATGTTTTAACCTTAATAGGCTTTCATGATGTGCCAGTTACCAATTTAATGTTGGTGGGTATGGCAGGCGTTATGGCAGGATCTTTATATGCACCATTAACAGCTATTTTTTTAATAGCAGAGTGCAGCAGAGGTTACGATTTATTTATACCTTTAATGATTGTTTCTGTTATTTCATTTGTAATCAATAAGTTTTTCTCTCCCATACATCCAGCATTTAGCCTTTTAGCCAAAAACGGAGAAATTTTTACCACAAGACAAGACCAAAATATTTTATCTCACATCTCCCTTTTTGATTGTATAGAAAGTAACTCCTCAATTATTAAAATCTCTGATAGTGTTGATGATATTTTGTATGAATTTAGGCAAAGTGATAATAACAATATGGCTGTTTTGGACCATGAAGATAAATTTTGGGGGATTATTACAAGAGAGAATTTGAGGCCTTTTTTACTGAACAAAAAACCCACTAAAGATTTTAAGGTTAATCAAATTGCAGTAAACCCCGCTTTTACAATCTCTCCAACAGACCCTGTCATGAAAGTAATAAAAATGTTTGATGAAGCGGATGTATGGTATCTGCCGGTTTTAGATAAGGATAGAAATTTCAAAGGTTTTGTTAGTCGATCTAAAATCCTGAAAAATTATCGCTCCTTGTTAAAAGGCTATTCTGAGTAAGGTATTTCACAATTAAGGTCATCAGAGCCTCCATCCACAGCAGGAAGGACGTTAGACCCAGAAGTGTAAAATCTAAAGTCCCTTGATAATCCCCGCCAAACCCAATTTGGTTGTTGGGGTAATGGCATCAAAAGTAACAGTGGTATTTGACTCTAAGGTTATTTCTTTGACGGAATATGAAATGTCATTATCGTTTTTACCTGTTTTTTTATAAATCAATACTTTCACTTTTTTGCCAACAGGCAAATTATAATAGGTACTCATTTCCTTATCATTTGTTACCCAAAAACACCAAGCACAGGCATTGTAATCCTTAAACATTAACAAAGCAGTACTGTTAGAATCAACACAACCATTGGGCAACTTTATTCTAAACCTGTTTACTTTAGGCATTCCACTAAATGCTTCTCTATCGATATTGCTATAACCAAACTGAAAATAGTTAAAATTTATGCCATAGTTGGGTGACAATTGCTGATTGGTATCTTTGGCCCTTATCACTTTTACAGAGTCATTTTTTACCCAATTAATCCTGTTAAAAGAGTCTTTCTTATTTTTTTCGCCATTCCAAAACTGCATCATTTCATCACCCTTATTGGTTTTTGGAAATAGAATTTGTAATCCAGAGCTGTCATTAACCACCACTGTTTTATTGCCTTGTGTTGCGGTAATAGAAAACATGCCACCAGACTCTAGCAACTCATTGCCAGCGGTTACCGTTACCCCAGAAAAAAGCATGTCAGCAAGGGTAAGGTACTCTGTTATTTGCAGGGTAACATTTCCTATGATATTCACGTTCATCAAATCTTTAAGCGCACCTGCATGAAACATAAACTTTGCCCCGTGTGCTGTGGTAATGGTTTGGCTTTTACCCGCATCGATGATGGTGAATAGCTGACTTTTAGGTGAAAATGCTTTCCAGTCATTGATAGGGTCTACGTATTGCACTACTCTGACTTCCTTTTCAATGATTGTTTGATTTTTTTTACAAGCAGAAAGCGCAAACATTGTTGCAACTACCATAGCAAGCATTATTTTTGCGTTTCTCATTATAATTTTCTTTTAATTTCGTTTTCTGTTTTTGCCGGCTTTTTATCTGATTTTACCAAGTTGGCTAAACTGCCACCTATAATAATACCAATGGAAACTTGGTTAAAAGTTCTATCAAAAATTACCGTATTTAAGGGCTGAAATCTAAAATTCAGGCTCGGTTGGATATAGCTTTTGGAATTAAAATAATTGCGCGTTCCAAGACTAAGAATTGGCATAACACTGGTAAGTGGCCAATTGGTATTTGCAATTTCCTCGTTCACATATATTTTATCACTATACAGTCTATACAAACCTTGAGCACCTATGCCCACAAAATAAAAGTTAGTAAAACCTTTAGGGTTTAAAATAAAATTAAGGTCTATTTTAGACTCCAAAAAACCAATTTCATTACTTACTAAACGGGGTTCGCCATTGACATTTTCAAATTTGAACGTGTATTTTGCTTTGGATACTCCAAATGATGCATTGGCTACAATAAAAGAGTTAATTCCTTTTGATAAATTGATACCCAGAGCTGGCTGAATAGGATTTCTGGTTTTATATTCTAAATAGAAGTTAGGTTGATTATAAACCGATCTGTTCAACAAGGCATTGACATAAAAACCTGTTGCAAAATTTTTATAAATTTTAGGTTTGGGATGGGATTTGGCAAAAGTTGAATTATTCAATAGAAAATAAACGACTGCCGCCACTAGTAAAAATTTATATTTCACGTTTTTTATAAACATCATATCAAATGGTAAAACTAAAACAAAGTAATGAATTGAGAAACCCCTAATTTATAAACGCATGGTTTGGTTTAATAACAAGACGCAAAAAACTTGTAAATGTTGCGTGCCAGAAAAAATATTTTTTATCAGACATTTTTTTTGAGCAACACAGCCAGTTAAAAAATGTTTCAGTCTTAGGATATACAGCAAAATAGTGTATTTGGCTTCTAATCTATAACATTCATGCAAATCAAAAAGCAGCTTCCGTCCTCTCCCCAAATCTCTCCAGTCCTTTTTTCATATAACGGGTTTTAAATTGCGTCTCTGCGACTTGGCGTGAAAAAAAATTATTTATTAAGACATATATTCTCCGCAATATTTTATAGAAATTATTCCTCGCAAAGCCGCATAGGAAAGCTCAGGACTGCTTTTTTATTTATGATTTAAAAGATACTAGTTAGAACTTAACTTAAAAACTATAGTTTACGGAAACAATACCATTAATACCAGCGGCACTAATGCCTGATGCAAAATAACGGTAATTTAAGTCCAAAATGTTTTCTATCGCTCCTTGAATGCGTATTCTATCATTAAAATTATAACGGCCTTTCAAATTCAAGGTGTACCAAGCGGGTGTTCCATTTGTTGGGGCATATTGTGGATTGTCTTCTCCCGCTGGAGCATAGCGACTCATATCCTTTTTACCATTGTACAATACATAAAACAAACCGCTGTATTTTGGTTTGTCATAACCTAAATAGATACTGGCAAACACAGGTGGTATATGGCTCAATGCCAAATTATTGGTTACATCTTGACCATAAGTATATTCCAGATGTGCTTTCACCGTAAAGAACCTTGCAAACCTTGCATTAAAACTCGCACTAACTCCTTGTATTGCAGCATTATTGATATTAACATTAGACAATGCTAGTAAGTTTTTACCATCCACTAAAATACTGTCTGACCCTTGAAATCCAACTGCTCTTGGAGCAATGGCATTGGTATAATTGGTGTTGTATGCCCGCACATCAAACCAGGTTTTTTTGGTGATGTAATAGTCAATTCCCACTTCTTGTGTAAAGACCTGCTCTGGTTTTAAATTTGGATTAGGCAATACGATACTGTTATTGGTTCGCTCAAAAGTTTTTGCAACATCATCAATATTTGGGTTTCTGTAACCCGTAGAAACCTGCCCAATAAGTCTAAACCTTTTGGTAGGTTTGTAAACAATACCCAAATGCACATTGCCAACCGTGTTACTTTGCTTAATTGAATTGTTGCTAAATTTATAATAGGCCGTATCAAAAGTGGCGTTTAATTGATAGTGATTGATTCGAGCGCCTGCAGATAGAATTAATTTTTGGCTTATTTCCCAACGATAGCTTAAATAAGCCGCTGCATTAAAAGTATTTGAGCCATCAGGATATCTTGAAACAATTGCCTGTTTAATACCCGTAGAAATATCTTCGGTTTGCCCTGCACTTTGCACCAAATTGTAGGTTACCTCAGCACCATAGCGCAACTCATGGCGCTCTTTTAATTCCTTGTCAAAATCTAAATTGAGTCCCAGAACATGTACGGTTTCCATAGAAGATTTTAAATCATTTTTAGCAAATCTTCTTTGAAAACGACTTTCTTTCACGTTTTGATAACTCAGGGTGCTGTTGCTATTGTCATACCATTTTTTACCCTTTTTTATTAAGCTATAAGCTGCCAACAATCTTTGTTGAGGTCCATAATACCACTCTGCGTAAGCTGGCAATCCTTTTGACAATTCTGATAACCGATCATAGCGCGGAATATCAGATGACTTTGAATATTGAAAGTTGAACAAATGATTGGTGCGATCATTCTGCTTATACATTACCTTTTGCAATAAATCTACTTGACTGTAACCTGTTGTTACTTGCCTAAGTGGGTTTGTATTGGTTTGTACGGTGTCTTTGTTATTAATCCTAGTGGCCACAAAAGGCTTATTGCCAAAAGCAGAATCTCCGTAAATACTATTGTTTGCACCCATACGAACATCACCATAACCGGCAAAGGTAAAGGAAGAAACCATAGCCCATTTGTTATTACTATACTGCACATCGGCATGAAGCGTATTTTCTTTGTTGGCGGTAGAATATCTTGCAAAGGCACTGGCATGGGTAGTAAAACTATCTCCTAAACTAAATTTAGGCTTTATGGTGTACATGTGTATAACGCCACCCAAAGCATCGCTCCCGTATAAAATAGAGCCCGGTCCAGCAAAAACCTCCATTCTTTCTAAAGCATTGGGGTCTACAGAAATAACATTTTGCAAATGCCCCCCTCTATAAATGGCGTTGTTCATGCGCACACCGTCAACCACAAGCAAAACAGAATTGGCTTCAAAGCCTCTAATTACCGGACTTCCCCCACCCATTTGAGATTTTTGAACAAAAACATTTCCATTTTGTATCAATGCATCTGCGACAGTTTGTGGCATTAGTTGCTGAATACTTTTGCGCCTAATAATTTGAATATTCTGCGGAATATCCTCTCTAGACTCATTTTTTTTGTTGGCAGTCAAAACCACTTCCGTAATATCGTTGTATATCGTGGGCAAAGTATCTGGTTCATTTTCTTGTGCAGAAATTGTAAGCGATACAACCGCTAAAACAAAGGCTAAAAAGGTATATTTCATTTTTTTTGCAAATCTATTCATTATTTTAAACTTTAAGAAAGGGATTTTGTAAATATGATATGGTGTTTTACGAACGGGGTTAACCTTGGAAGAATTTAATGGTTTTGAAAACTGAATTGGGTTTTATGGGTAGCAAAATCATCACTTATTCAATTTTATTTTTGTTAGGGAATATTTTTGAAACGATATACCCTACCATCATTGCCAAAGCAAAAGATGGTGCCAGTACATCTATTTCTTTAAAATAGGCTCCTATTCCTTCTATATCCGCCACCACAAATTTGAATAATATAACCGATAAAAACCCTGTAATCATAGAAGCTATGGCTCCTTTTTCTGAATAACCCTTCCAAAACAAAGATAGGATGATAACAGGACAGAAGGTGGCTGCAATGCCCGACCATCCAAAAATCATAATCCAAAATATTTGCCTATCGGGATAGAGGTTGTATAATAGAACCGCAATGCCCAATGCCGCTAATGCCATCAACACTGTTACCACCCTTGAAACTTTGGTTAGGTCTTCATCTTTTAAATCAGGCCTGAATATTTTTTGGTAAAAATCTCTTGTAACAGCGCTGGAAGCAAGTATAAGCAAAGAGTCAATGGTTGACATGATTGCAGAAAGCACAATGGCAATAAAAATGGCCACTAAAATATCCGGCAAAAATTGATTGGTTACCATGCTTAAAACATTTTCACCGCCATTTCCCAATATGGCAACAGGATCTTGTCCTTCTTTGGTAAAGTAAATTCTACCCAAAATACCTATTGTTACGGCTGCGGCATCTGTTAAAAGGGTAAAAATCAAGGCGACCCATTTCCCTTTGTCAATCTCTTTTTCACTTTTAATAGACATAAAGCGGACATAAACCTGTGGCGACCCCAAGAAGCCCAGTCCTATCATAGAGAAACCCAGAATGGTAAATAAGTTCATCCATCCGTTTTCGCTTCTCCCCATTATTTGGGTTAACGTAGGGTCAATAGCATTCAATCCTTCAGTAACTCCGGCTCCATGATCCATAGAGAACCACACCACAATGGGTAGCAAAACCAACCCAAAAAACATGAGAATACCTTGGAACATATCCGACCAAACCGCGGCAACAAAACCACCAATAAAAATATAAGTTAGTACAATACTAAAACCAATAAGAACGCCAATACGATAGTCAATATTAAGCATGGACTCAAAGGCAATTCCAGTCACATCCATTTGTGATGCCACATAAATAACCACAAAAACCACTAAGGCAGAAGCAGCAATAATTCTAAGTGTGTTTGTGGATGATTTAAAATGACTTTGAAGATAATCGGGAATGGTAATGGCGTTGTATTGGTCTGACCGTCTCTTAAAGAGTTTTGCCATAAATTGCCAGGAAATAAACACTCCTAACAGTTCTCCTGCGACTACCCAATTCCAGAATAACCTGCCATGGCTCCCATGCCTGTTAGTCCTATTAAAAGCCATCCCGATTCTCCCGTTGCTCTGGCAGAAAATGCAATGGCCCAAAAGCCCAATCTTTTTCCCCCTAAATAATAATCACTCATACTTTTAATTCTGCGCGAGGCGAGAATGCCAATTAAAAAAAGAATGGCAACGTAAATAATGAGGACGATAATTTTTGTAATCATTTTTGTTTAATATCGCCAAAGGTAGTGTTTCTTAAAGGGATGGGTTTGGGGCAAGCTATTCTTCCAAAACAAAGAAAAGGTTTTAGGGTTTCTATTTTGCACGAGATTAGATTCTGAACTAGGAAATGTTATTTCTCAACTCCCTAACCCTCAAAATAATTTAGCATATTAGACCAATTTTTTTTATATTTGCTATAGCCTAAGCTAAACCATTTTGAATAAATAAACCGTATGAAATCCCTTTTGGGTATATTGAAACTGCTGATGCTACTTGTTTTTAGCATACTTTTTCAAGCAAATTACGCCCAAATTGCAGTAAATAAAAGTTCTAATTGTGCGCCTGCCCTCGTAAAATTTAGCAATGTTAGACCCGGTGCAGTAAGTTTTTTTTGGGATTTTAACAATGGAACGATTAGTACGGTTTCTAACCCAGAGATTTATTTCCCTAAAACAGGGATAACCAAAATATATTCCTTCACTTGGGACAAAGCGGGTATTAGTTATTTTGACAGTTTGGTGTTAGATTTAAAAAATGGTCCTAAGGCAGAATTTACCGTTTCCAATATTTTAACATGTCCCAATGTCAACATCACATTCTCCGATAATAGTACTGCAGGTTTCTCAAAAATTGCTAAATATTTTTGGTTTTTTGGCAATGGCAATGTAGACAGTACAATCAACACATCTCAAAGTTATACTGCCGGAGGTTCATATGATATCACCTATTTGGTAACCGATAGTTTGGACTGTAGTTCATCCATCAATAAACCAAAACATATCAGCATCCATCAGCCCGCCAATATTAAGTTTAATGTGGTGGATGATTACCATTGTACCGCTCCACACCAAGTTGGTTTTGTAGACAGTACCAAAGGAACAGCTCCTTTAGGATATGTTTGGAATTTTGGAAATGGAAGCACCTCTACCACCAAAAACCCCACTTACAATTATTTATTAAAAGGTCGGTATAATGTTAGTTTAAAAGTAACCGATGGGAATAATTGTATTACAGATTACACCAAATACGATGCAGTGATTATTGACAAATTGGTGCTTGACTTTAAAAGCACAGCGCAGCAGTTTTGTGTACCCAGTGATGTAAAATTTACCAATTTATCAAATCCCTTAGCGGACAGTTTAACCTTTACATGGAAGATTGGAAAACAATTTTATACGGGTGTTAACATCACCCCATTTTTAAAATCTGGCGCTTATGATGTTACACTTTATGGCTCAAAAACTGGCTGTTCTGATTCTGTAACCAAAAAAGGTTATATTTTTATTGACAGCTTTCCAACTGGAAAAATTATTGCCACAGACTCTATTCTTTGTCATTTAAAAACTGTGAAATATTACTTTAGCCAAAAGCAATACAAAAGTATTCTATGGTATGTCAATGATACTTTCAGGTCAAGCGCAGACACCTTTGCGTTTCTCCCCACGAGAGAAGATTCTTTTAAAATACACGCCATTTATGTTAGTGCCAATGATTGTAGAATAAATATTGAACCACAAAAACTTTATGCTTTGCCCCCAAATTTGGGAATAGCTGTGCAGCCAAGTCAATGCGTTAATCAAGATATTAAAATCATCATAACAAACAAATCTACTTTTCCATTTACTGAATTTTATTATTATTTTAATGATGATTTTAACACCGTTTATCCAAGCGCAATAGGTAACTTAACCAAAAATTTTAAAGATACAGGCTTTTTTGATTTAATATATATTGCAGAAGACATCCACAAGTGTCGAGATACTTTTTCAACACTTATTGCACCTGGAATGAAATCTAAACCCAATAAAATTGGTATTTCTGACACCAGTTTTTGCCCATTAGACACCATTTTTTTATCTGATTTAAGCACCAATGTAAAAATTAAACCACACACCAAGGAATGGATTGTTGGTTCTAAAAACAACAAAAATGACAACTGGTTACACCTAAAAGATTTGGTAGATAGTTTGGATGTAAGGTTGGTGTATTACAATTATGGCTGCTCAGACACCTTTACAGCATATAACAGCATATATGTTTATCCTGTTTTCGGATCGGTGGCTGTAAATGACAGTTGTACGGGAAACAATGAAGTGCCAGTTTTGGTTTTCAGCAATCGCGCCAATCGTTTTGAAATAAAATATCCTGATGATATTATTTATGTCAATCTTCATCCACCCCACAAGCCAGTGCCTGGGTCGGCATTATTTCAAGCGACTTTTTTTAACGATACATTGGGTTGTGAATATAAATATGATTTGCAAAAAACCTTTTATTCATTGTTAGATGGAGAATTGTTGGTAACAACGGACACGCTTTGCGCCCCTGCCAATGTTCAACTAGAAATGGTTACCAACACCAGCATAGCTAAAGCCACTTGGAAGCATAACAATTCGGTATTTTTAGAAGAATTCAATCCCAGTGTTTTTATTCAAAATAGAAATGCAGTACAATCTGGCAAACAGCTATTTGATGTTACTTTACAATCTGTGGATGGGTGTAGAAAAACCTTTAAGAATAGCATATCTATATTTGGTCCTACGGCTAAACCTTCAGCAATATTTCTGGACAGTTGTTTGCCGGGCAATGTTATTTTAAAAGATGATTTGTATGATAATTTGTATTTGCGCTATTGGTTGGCAGGAGCAGACACTATTTTTCAGCAATCAAAATCAATAAACGCACTCCTAAAATCTGTAAACGAAACCAAAAGCAAACCCAGTATTATTTATCAAGTGATAGATAACAATGGTTGCACTTATAAGCAAGTTGTTCCTTATGGTGGTACAATATTTTATGCAGATGTGGAGACAGAAATTTTCACAACTTGCACCTATCCCAAATATCGTTTGCTATTGTTTACCAATAGTTTCACATTTGCTTCTATCAAATACGTTTTTGATGACAGCATTGTTCAAACCGGCAGCAGGTATGGCAATGTTCAGTTTAATAGCGGAGGCAAACATAAGTACTATGTGGAGTGGGAGGACGCTAAGGGCTGCAAACATGCTTTGAGTGATTATATCAATGTTCCAGCCATTAACCTGAAAGCCCAATTTACCGCTTTGGACAGCACCCTACATTGCGCCCCAAAACTTTTTCAATTATTGAATAAATCCAAAAGTGCCAAAGGCATTGTAAAATATGAATGGACATTGAGCAATGGAGACAGAGCTACAACCGTAAATCCGCAAATTTATTTACAAAAAACGGGTTCAGTTAATATTTGTTAGGTTTCACAAGGTTGTTCCCTGTACCTTGTTTTAAACTTATGGTTCAAATTTAAGATTTTATTTTTAAATTGATCTGGTTTTTCTTTAAATATTTCAGGGTCTAGTTCATACCATTT
>Ga0105055_10000718_pt1 | contig 53356 bp, 45 predicted proteins | sample BON03_FD_78090 | JGI IMG/M metagenome (GOLD analysis project Ga0105055, IMG submission 78090) | Freshwater microbial communities from Lake Bonney liftoff mats and glacier meltwater in Antarctica - BON-03 | ecosystem: Environmental > Aquatic > Freshwater > Ice > Glacier meltwater | place: Lake... | reverse complement strand
TAAAGTGCTCCCTCATATTCGATTCTCAGCGCTCTCGGCATTTAATCACCATCCCTTCCTCCATCAAATGTGTCAATATGAATGACCGACCCCTTTGCTGAATGACCGACCCCTTTGTCTTTGTCTTTGTCTTTGTCTTTGTCTTCACAACAAATGAAGTCGGCCATTGCCAACTACCGGGCCTTGGAGGCAATCATCCACGAAATGCGGGAAATCACCCAAAATCTCATCCTTCGCGCCCCCGAAATCCCGGAAAAAGCCCGGCACGAAAAACGTCCCAAACCGGCCTTATCTTAGTGCCATTCGGGTCAGTGCGCATTTTATTGCAAGACATGATCTTGAGTTTGGTGTTGGAAGTGTTTATACTTAATGCATGGAAGGCGTGAGGAAGCAGCATCTCCCGGAGAAAATGTGTGTGACTTGCGGGCGTCCATTTGCCTGGCGGAAAAAGTGGGAGCGCGTTTGGGACGAGGTGAAATTTTGTAGTGACCGCTGTCGTATGAATAAATCTGCTCAACCTCCGAAGACGAAGTAACCTGCGGTCGTTTTTTTATGTCTTCCATCCCGTTGACTCGTCGCGACGCGCTCTCTGGCTGGATAGCCTTCCTGCCGACCCTTGGTCGTTACGCGCATCAGCGAAATCATGTCGAGCCGCTCCATCGCAACGTCTCTCGGCTTAGTGCTGCTTTGCGCTACCGGCTGCTTTTGGAGGATGAAGTAGTGAGCGACACGCTGCGGACACATGAATTCGGCGTGGTCGAGAAATGGCTGCAGGAGATTTGCTGGCGGAGGTATTGGAAAGGCTGGCTGGAGATGCGCCCGGACGTGTGGACGAGCTGGCGGCAGCGGGTGCAGGAGCTGAGCGGGACATTGCCTGAGGCTGTGGTGCAGCGCGCGCTGGCTGTCGCGGCGGGGGAGGGCGGAGTTGCGTGTATGGATGCCATCGTGCGTGAATTGATCACTACCGGATATCTTCACAATCATGCCCGCATGTGGTGGGCCAGCTATTGGATTCACGTCGAAGGCCTGCCATGGGAACTTGGTGCGGACTTGTTTTTCCGCCGCCTGCTGGACGCCGACCCTGCTAGCAACACGCTCTCGTGGCGATGGGTTGCCGGATTGCAGACTCCAGGGAAAACCTACATCGTTAGACGATCAAACATCGAAAAGTATGCGCCCGAATTGCTCTGCGAGCGCACCGGCAGCGAACGAATCGCCGATGGTGCGTTCTCGCCTGCGGTCGCGATTGAGTTTGCCGACACTACCCGGCAGGCGCTGCCGGATCACCCAACGACCGTTCCGCATAGCGACCGTCGCATGGGGCTTTGGCTGCATACGGACGATTTACTTCCTGAAACTGGCCCGCTCGCGCATCTCACGCTGGTCACCATCGCTGCATTCTCCAGCGATCATGGCCACCATTCCGCGCTCAGTGAGCAGCGCATCGCGGCTCTGGATGAAGTGCTAGCCGATGGGCTCGCGCGCGCTGCGGCACATTTCCGGTGTCCGACGGTGCAAAGCAAGGATGCCGACCCGGTAGCTGGGTTCTGCACATGGGCAACGACTCATTCGCTTGATGAAGTTGTGGCATTTGCGCCGACCGTTGGCCCGGAGGCCGACCTTGTGCCGCGTCTCCGCCGACTTCTTAGCTTTGCAGGTATCACGCTCACCCTGATTCGGAGAGCCTCGGATGCCCATGCCTTCACGCTGGCGGGCGCAGGCTTTTTTCCGTTCTGGGAAAAGATGAGTCGCCACTTACGCGAGCAAAGCAGCCTCCCGGGCGAGCGATGAATTCGCCTCTTGTACGACCACAAGAATTTCCACTGTCATTCAACCCGCTAAGCAAAATCACATCAGTGATGAACTGGTAATCTGTTCTGATGGCGTTTGCGGAAATGCCGTCAGAAAAGCACTGGCTGTCCTTCGGTGAGGACATGGACGCGATCTTGCACTCCGAGCTCTCTCGCCCGCTCCATGAGGCGGATTGGAGGTTCGGTGACTGGCTCGTAGCTGAGGCGAAACGTCCCGTAGTGCATCGGGATCATTTTCTGTGCCCGCAGTTCGGCGAAAGCCAGGAGTGCCTGTTCCGGATTCATGTGAACGTCGCGTTTGCTAGGGGCCTCGTATGCCCCGATGGGGAGGAGGGCAAGTTCGATTGCACAGCGGTCTCCGATGTCGCGGAATAAAGGCTCGGCGTATGCGCTGTCGCCACAATGCAATACGGTGCGTCCGTTGTATTCGATGAAGAACCCGCCGAATCCACGATGCGAGTCATGCAACATGCGGGCGCCCCAATGGTAGGCTGGAGTGAGCGTGATTTTCAGTCCGTTGGACTCAATCGATTCCCAGTGCGAGAGTTCGTGGACGTGGTTAAACCCGAGGTCATGGACTAAGTTGCCGACATTTTTCGGGACGATGATCGGCTGTTCTGCCGCGACGGCTCGCAGGGTGCGGCGGTCGAGGTGGTCAAAATGGGCGTGTGTAACGAGCACAAGGTCGATGTCCGGAAGGTCGCGGAGCTCGATACCCGGGTGGCGGATGCGCTTGATGACCTTGAGCCATTTCGCCCAGTTGGGGTCGATCAGGATGCTTGCGGTGCGTGTCTGAATGAGAAATGACGCGTGACCGGTCCACGTGATACAGATGTCGTTCTCGCCTAGCGGTGGGAAAACGGGGCACGCATTGCGTCCGTCGCGTTTGGTGAACATCGACGGAATCAACACCTCCGTAAGAAAATTCCGTTTGTGCCAGCCGTCGCCGGGCTTCATCGTGATGTGATGCTCCGGGTTCGCCCGGTTTTCTACCTGCGCGTTGGCCAGACTTTGGCCGGCCTTGTGAATCCCACGTTTTAAAAATCGCTGAACCATACTTCGGCTACACTTTGAATGATTTTCCAGCAAAAGCAAACTCTCCGCCAGTCGATGCGTCTTCGTCTTCGCGAAATGGACCCGCGGGATCGAGCTGTTGCCTCGGCATCTATCTCGGCTCGACTTGAGGAGTTTCTCAAGGTTTTGCAGCCGCGGCGAGCGCTCGCGTTTGTCCCGTTGGAATCGGAGCCGGATTGGTGGTTGAGGCCGGCAATTGATCGTATGCAGTTCGCGTATCCGCGCATGGGCCGGGATGGAGCTGCATTTTTCCGGATCCAATCACCCGCTCATCTGGTGCCAGGACGATCTGGCATCCTAGAGCCGCCGGAATTTGCATTGATGTGCGTCGATGTGGCGGCAGCGGACTTGGTTCTTGTGCCTGGACTTGCGTTTGACGCAGAGGGTCGTCGGCTGGGTCGAGGGAGCGGGCACTACGATGCGATTCTCAAAAAAACACCGGCTGGGTGTCGCCGGATCGGGGTGGCATTCGATCTGCAAATGGTTGATCACGTTCCGGTGGAGGAACATGATCAGCGGGTGGACGCAGTGCTAACGCCGGGTGGGTTTACCCTTTCGCCGCCGCGACGGTGATGCGTCGTCCGTCCACCTGGATGACGACCACACGGGTGCCAGGATCAATAAAATCCCCGTCTGTGGTGACGTCCAGGTAAGCGGCGCCGATCATTGCTTTACCTGCGGGGCGCAGCACGGTGGACGCGGTTCCAACATCACCGACATTCGCGGTGCGATCAAATAGACTGGTTCCGCTGGATGCGGGGATGGATGGGCCGAGCGGTGATGCGGTGGGTAGCATCAACCGGCGGAAGATTGGAAGATGAGGCAAGTAACGAGCCAGCGCGCTGATCGCCAATACGGCAAGCAGCATCGTGATCCCGAGGTTAATCATCGGTTGTATCAGCATATCCACCGTGGGGACGACGGGTTCGCCCGGAAAATAATCGACCATGGCGAACAGCATGGACCCAAGCATGAGGGCTGCCCCGAGCATCGATAGTATAATGAAACCCGGAAAAAACACGAGTTCAAAGACAATGAGAATGAGCCCGAGGACAAAAAATGCGGCGACCTCAAGCCCGGTAAGCCCGGCGATGTAGTGACCGCCGAAGAAGGTGAGAAAACACAGCGCGGACAGAAATCCAGCCACCCCGAATCCCGGACTTTTAAACTCGATATAAGCCCCGATGATCCCTCCGAGCAAAAAGAGCGGCGCCAGCGTGGTGATCCACTGCGCTATCTTTTCAAATCCGCTGGGATCGATCTCTACCGTCGGACCAGAGAGCCCGGCCTGCTCCTTGAGATCATCAATATTTCCCGCGAGGCCTGAAGCAAGCAGTGGTTTTCCATCATAGACACGGACTGCCTCCTGAGCCGAAAGCGTAAGTAGCGATCCCTCTGCGCTGATGATCTCGTCGCCTATTTTGAATTCCTTTTCCTTGCTGATAAATGCCTCGGCAAGCTCGGGGTTGTAGCCATTGGCTTCGGCAGCACTGCGGAAATATCCGGAATAATACGACACGATCTTATCATTCATTGTTTCCGGAATTTCGGTGCCGCCGGAGGATACAGGCGCTGCCGCGCCGATCGCGCTCACGGGCGCCATATAGACATGTTTGGTCGAGAGCGCGATGAGAGCGCCTGCAGAACCAGCATTGGTGTTCACCCACGTGTAGGTTGGAAGCGTTGTTTTTTGAAGCAAGTTCAGGATCTCCACTGCCGCTGAAAGTGATCCCCCGGGAGTGTCCATATTAAGAACAAATGCCGACGCCTCCGCAGTCTCGGCGGATTTCAGAATTCGGCGTAGAAAAACAAATTGCGCATCAGTCACGGGGCCTTTGAGTGGCACCACGACGACAGCGCCCTGTGGGATCTCGGGTTCTGATGCGGAGCGAGCGGGTAGGGCTGCGCTGAGGAAGGCAAGGAAGAGGACGATGATGCGTCGCATGATATTTTCTTAATCTCACTCGCCGGATCGCATGCCTCAAGTTATTTTGACGAACTATGGCTCGGATTTCGGATGATGCAGTTGCGCAGGTTGCGGCAGCGAGTGACGTTGTGGACGTCATTGGCTCGTATTTGCAGCTCAAGCGGGCCGGGAGCAGTTGGCGGGGATTGTGCCCGTTTCATCAGGAAAAGACACCGTCGTTCCATGTGACGCCCGCGAGGCAGTCGTTTCATTGTTTTGGATGCGGAGCTGGGGGATCGGTATTCCGGTTTGTGATGGATTACGAACACGTCGATTTTCCTGAGTCCGTACGCCGCCTCGCACGCCGTGCAGGGATCGAGATCTCGGAGGAAACGAGCGAGGATATTGCAAACAGGGGGCAGCGCGACCGATTGATGAAACTCCACGCGGAGGCATCGGCATGGTTTCACACGAATCTCATGCGTCGGGCAATCGGGGGAGGGGCACGCGAATACTTGAAATCCCGGAAACTCACCTCGGATGTCGCCGCCCGCTGGCAGATCGGGTTTGCTCCCGAGAGCTGGGATGCATTGCTCGATTGGGCGGAAGCCGCGGGTTACTCGCCAGTGGAACTCGTGCGCGCGGGGCTCGTGACGGAACGTGAAGGCAGAGGTGTCTATGACCGGTTTCGCAACCGGGTGATGTTTCCGATCCGCAGCGACTACGGCGAGGTGCTGGCATTCAGTGGTCGCACGCTCGGCGACGATCCCGCGAAATATGTGAATTCGCCGGAGTCCCCGATTTTCACGAAAGGGCGGGTCCTCTTTGGACTGGACCTCACGAAGCGCGCGATTATTCAGGCGAACGAGGCGATTGTATGCGAAGGCCAGATCGACCTCATCGCGATGTTTGAGGCTGGCATCCAAAATGTTATTGCACCTCAAGGCACGGCATTCACAGCCAGGCAGGCGTCCCTGGTGCGGCAATTCGCAGAGACGGCGGTCCTGTGTTTTGACTCGGACAAGGCAGGCCAGCAAGCAGTCGAGCGCTCCCTCCCCGCATTGCTGGCGAGCGGTGTGAATGTCAAGGTGGCACGGATGCCTGCGGGTGAGGACCCGGATTCTGTGATTCAAAAGCACGGAGCCGATGCGTTGCGGGAATTGATCACCGCGGCGCGGGACTACTTCGAAGATACCGTCGAACGGGGGCTGGATGCCGATGCGTCTCCGCAGGCCCGGGCATCTGTGGCTCGGCGTATGGCATCGTTTTTGATTTCGATAGCGGATCCTGCCCTCCGGGAGGCAATTGCCAACCGGGTGCGGGCGCGCCTTGAGATCAGCACTGCTGCATTTTCCAAGCTGATGCAGTCTGCAAGGAAGCCTGCAGATCAACCCCAGGATGACGACCCGCCGACTCCGGAGCATATTAACCTGCCTGAGCGTGCACGGGTGCTTTACCGGCTGGCACTGGGATCGGACGCCGTCCGGCAATGGTTGCGGGAGCAGTCCGTGCCGGCTGGATCTCTGGGCGAAGAATTTGCTCTTCTGGAACGAATTGCGGAATCGGACCTCCTGATCAACGAGTCGTCGGGATTTGCGTCATTCTGTGCGGATTTGTCGGCAGCAGAAGAGCGATTGCTTTCCGAGATGTTTGCAGGCAAACTCCCCGCCGAACCGGTTGCTGTTGCGGCTGACGCGTGGCGGGGAATTCTTGCGGGAAATATCCGCAGCGAGATCGATCGACTGCACTCGCGAAAGCGCCAGCCCGGCCTTCCAATTTCCGAAATCGCTGCGCTCAATAAACAAACGCTTGACCTTCAACAACAATTGAACGATGTTTCTAAGCCATTTTCATCTTAGCCAAAAGCTGCCCAACCACTCTTGAAACCGCGATCCAAAGCCAATGTTGCGGCGTCGAAGGCGACTTCCGCCCGACCTGCAAAATCCACCGCCCGGCTTGTCAGTAAGCCAAAACCAAAGCCTGCTCCCAAGTCTGCCAAAACGCAGGCTGCTCCAAAGTCTGTGCCGGAAAAGCGTGCCTCAGCACCTGCGAAGCCATCTAAAACCGCTGCGAAGGTAGTGAAGACGTCGAGGACGCCCAAGGCAGTGAAGACGCCCAAGGCAGTGAAGACGCCCAAGGCAGTGAAGACGCCCAAGGCAGTGAAGACGCCCAAGGCAGTGAAGACGCCCAAGGCAGTGAAGACACCCAAGGCAGTGAAGACGCCCAAGGCAGTGAAGACGCCCAAGGCAGTGAAAGCTGATACGCGTAGTAATTCCGCGCCCAAAGCTCCTAAAACCCGCGGCAAGGGCAGCAAATCAGGCGGCATGTCCGCCGAATTGGCTGCCACCCATGCCCAGTTGAATGGCAATGGTGCCAAATCTCCTGCGGACACCCAGCGCGCCGTCCAAGAGAAAGTCCGTGAGCTAATCAAGCTCGCGAAGGAACAGGGGTATGTTACGTTTGATGATCTAGAGGAAATCATCCCAGACGGAATCAACGATCCGGATACGCTCGACTCGATTATTGCCCAACTGCGTGCGGTCGAGATCGATATCATCGATGCTTCCGATGTGGACCGCGTCAAGGACGTTAAAAAAGATGACGATGACGAAAAAGATGAGAAATCAGATTCCAAACTCGACATTCTCGATGACCCCGTCCGTATGTATCTTCGTCAGATGGGACAAGTCCCGTTGCTCACCCGTGAGCAAGAGGTTGAGATTTCCAAGCGTATTGAAGACGCTGAATTGAAGGTCCAGGAGATTCTTTACAGCTTCGGATTTGTTGCCCGAGCCCACCTCGATTTGGCACAGAAGCTGGTTGATATGCGTGAGCGCTTCGATCGTGTGATTCAGGACAAGAAGATCGAAAGCCGCGAGCGGTACATGAAGGTGCTGCCACGGCTGTGTCTTCAGGTGAAAAAGCAGACTGAAAAAGTCACTGCCCTTTATCGGGCGGTCGGCGATGCAAAACCTGGATCTGCCGGAATAAAGAACTTCGACCGCGACCTCGCAGGACTTGCCAAGATTTATCCGAAGTTTTTCTTCAAACAGAAAGTGATTGAAGATTTCGTTTCACTCGCAGACGACAGCCATCGCCTGGTTCTGAGCTTGGCCAAGGAAGTGGACCGAATCAAGCGCAGCGGAAAAAGTGCCAGCATCGTCAAAGCGAAGGCGAACCTCACAGCGCAGCTTCGCGAGCTGGAGGCGCGGCTCTGGATGTCGCCTGCCGACTACGAAGGCCGCCACTCGGAGCTCAAAGAGTGGCATCGTAAGGCGCTCAAAGCAAAGACCGAGATGGTCGAAGCCAATTTGCGCCTCGTGATTTCGATTGCTAAAAAATACACCAACCGCGGCCTATCGTTCCTCGATTTGATTCAAGAAGGCAACATGGGTCTGATGAAGGCGGTTGAAAAATTTGAATACCGCCGCGGATACAAATTTTCTACCTACGCCACCTGGTGGATTCGTCAGGCGATCACGCGTTCAATCGCTGATCAGGCAAGGACAATCCGCATCCCGGTGCATATGATCGAGACGATCAATAAACTCATCCGGGTTCAAAAACAGCTCGTTCAAGAGTATGGACGGGAGCCGAATCCCGAAGAAGTAGCAGAGGAAATTCAATTGCCTGTCGAACGCGTCCGCGCGGTGCTTAAGATGGCGCAACAGCCAATATCTTTGCAGGCGCCTGTAGGCGACAGCGATGACACCAGCTTCGGAGATTTCATCGAAGATAAGGGAGCTGAAAATCCTGCGGATCAGGCTGCCCTCGTCCTGCTCAAGGATAAAATCAAAGACGTGCTGGACACCTTGACTGAGCGTGAGCGTCAGGTCTTGGAACAACGGTTTGGATTGGTGGACGGTTACAGCCGCACGCTGGAAGAAGTCGGACGGCAATTTAAAGTCACTCGCGAACGTATCCGGCAGATCGAGGCGAAAGCGCTGCGCAAAATGCGCCACCCGACCCGGATTCGGCAACTCGAGGGATTCCTTGAGCCGCAGGACGTTTGATGCCGCGTGACATTGGCATCCTGCCAATAGTTCTGTTTAGCGGAAAAACCGAAAGGAAATTTCCCGCAGAACGCTTTCACGGTCGTACCTCGTTGCGTGCATCACGGCCTTGGCGCGGACTCCAGTAGGTTTCGTATTGCTCTCCTTTTACTTCGGTAGGGCGCGGAGTCCCATCGGCGTCGACTATTTGGCATGGGAGGTGTGAGTGTGCGTTTGACACCGGGTTAGGAGAAGTCGGACGACGAGGGACCGCCATCGCTACCAAATTTGGTGGGGCGAATATGCGCGTGAGGGCCTAGTTTCGCGCCGCTTTCAATACAGCGATCACGCGATCGAGTTCCGTGTGCGTATTGTAAAAGTGGGGGCTCATCCGGAGCCATGCGCCGCCGTCGCGCGTGTTGCGTAGTGATGCGCTGATCTGGTTTGCCTCCAAGGCCGCAAAAAGTTTGGAGCAATCGGTTTCCGGGTGCCGCGCTGTCACGATACCGGAACGCATCGGCTCGTTATTGCCGGGCGATAGAAACTCGAACCCGAGGGCTGCAAGCGATTGCTGCAGGTAATCGCGGAGCTCTAAAATTCGCACGGCCACTATGTCGGGTCCCACCTCCTGGAATTTACGAATGGAAGCAATCATTCCATAAATCCCCGTGATATTCAGGACGCCTGGCTCGTAACGCTGGGCAGAGTCAACAAACTCGATTTGGTCTTGTGAAATGAAGTTGGGTGAGGTGATGTTCCATGCGCCTAGGAGCGTTGGACGACAAATCTCAAAATTCCGCCTGGCGACATAGACAATCCCGATAGATAGCGGCCCCATGAGCCATTTATGAGCGTCAGCACTTAGGAAGTCGACGTTGGCCACATCCACCGGAAATGCGCCCAGCGTTTGAATGGCATCTAACGAAAATAATACGCCGAGGGAGCGTGCGAGTTGGCCGATTGCTGCGACATCGATCCTCCAGCCGCTGAGAAAATGGCAGGATGCCAGTGCGATCAGCCGCGTGCGCGGGGTGATCGCCTCTTCTACCAATCCCGGCGTAATCCGTCCCGGTTCCTTGGGATGCAAATACCGCAGTTTCACGCCACGGGATTCAAGATTGAGCCACGGATAGACGTTTGCGGGATAGTCATCCTGATAGCAGATAATTTCGTCGCCAGGTTGCCAGTCGATCCCATTTGCAAACAGGCTGAGTCCGAGCGAGGTCGGGCCGAGGAGGGCAATCTCATCGGATTTCGCTCCGATGAAATCCGCGCAGACTTGACGCGCCTGTTGAATATCTCGAAGGACGTTACCAAATTCCTGATGGTTTTCACAGCTCATCGCGATGTGACCGCGCATCGCATCGGCAACATACGCGGGCAGCGCAGTCACTCCGGCATGACCTAGAAAAATTTGCCGCCGTGTCACCGGGAAGGCGGCCTGACGGGCAACCTCATCGGCTAGCCAGGTCATCGTTTCGACTCGGCCTCCGAGATCAAATCCCAGAATCCGCCTGCCTGACCCAATGCCTCGTCTTCTTCGGCCATTGGCAGATTGGAGCGGAACAAAAAGTCGCGGATCGTGTTTTTGTGGAGCACCCGATGGACGAGGATCCCATCTGGATGCGCTTCGAAATAAATCCGGTATTCTTTTGCCCGATAGCGAAGTAAGCGTCGCCCGTCGCGTTTGATGCTGCCGAAGTGCTCGTTATCGAGGTTCCCCAAATCCGTGGGAAGGACTTGGAATTCGGCCAGCAGATCCAACTGCAGGTCTTTGGGTAGCGCCGCCATCTCAGACGCACTGATTTCGTTAAATATGACTTGGAACACGCGCAGAAACTGGGTTTTGCTAAATTACTTGATCAAGCGGATGGTCGCCGGGTAGCGGTACGGCTCACCATTGCTGGTTTTGATCGTGGCGATGATGATGATGATGATCCATGCAAGGACCAAGGGAATTCCCAGGATGGCACCAAATCCGCAGGTGATCACAGCAATCACCGCGCAGAGAAGTGAATAGATGATAAACGAAATTTGGTAGTTCACGACTTCCTTACCCACTTCGTCGAGATACGGGCTCTCGGGTTTCTTAATCAGCCAAATGATAAAAGGAGCCAGAAGATTTCCGAATGGTAATAGAAGCCCGATCAATGCGCTGGCATGCATTGCAATTGCCCATGAGCGGTCTGTTTCGGTCCCGGGCGGATACGGCGTGGTGGGCGACTTGAAAAATCCGGATACGCCGGATGATGTCGGTTGATCGTCCGGGACTTGTGGTGGCCGTGGGTCCGGTGTGTTCATTACTGCGTGAGTAAGGCGGATTGACGACCCACATTCAAGCAGGAAACTCCACCTAGTGACGCAATAAAATCCGCAGGGCGACACAGCCGGAATTGTCGCATGAGTGCAAATGCGTTTCTTTTACGGGATGAGTCTGCCGTTTTTTAAATAAAAAAGCGAACGGTGGTATGGATTAACAGACGAATTTTGCAACGCATCGCTTGCGAACCGGGTCACACTGTTCTACAAACGACAGACAAAATCATGTTGAAGAACCCCATTGCCTGGATGGCCGCCATCGCCGCCACTCTGCCCACCGCTATCGCCCAGACTCCAATTCCTTCGGGAGCGGACATAGTTCCCCCGGCCGAGGAGTTGGCTCTGGCCTCTGCCGATCTTTGGCAGGTGCTGGCTTCCGGGGGCCCTGTGATGATTCCCCTGGCCGGTTTGTCAGTGGTCGGAACAATGCTGATATTGATTTATTTATTTTCGTTGCGTCGGGGCGGAGTTGTCAGCGGACGATATATGACGACGGCGGATGCGATGCTGCGCAAAGGAGATTATTATGGCCTGCTGGCTGTCTCAAACCGTCATAACGAGGCAGTCGCGCGAATCATGCGGAGGACCCTGGATTTTCTCACAAAAAACCCTCGCGCAACGGTGGCAGAGGCCCGCGAGATTGCGGAAGCCGAGGGAGTGCGGCAGGCAAGTAATCTGAATCAACAGATCGCCTATCTGGCAGACATCGGCGCGATTGCCCCCATGCTCGGTCTGTTTGGAACGGTGCTGGGAATGATTAAGGCATTTAGCGTGGTGGCCAGTGATATTGCTTCGACCCGCCCCATGATGCTTGCATCCGGGGTGGCGGAGGCGCTGGTTACGACGGCTGCCGGGCTCATGATTGGTATTCCTGCGATGGCAGCGTATTCGTTTTTTCGGGGGCGGGTGCAGTCATTGATTGCTGACCTGGAGGCGGCGACCACGCAGTTGATTGCGTTACTAGGGACTCATTTCAAACCCGGCGGCGGAGTGCGTCCCGGCGAATGATTGTGTTTGGTAAGTCATGAATTTTCGAAGTCGAGCCCAGCCTGAGGCAGCAGGATTTCAGGTTGCACCCATGATCGATGTGGTTTTCCTGCTGCTGATCTTTTTTCTCGTGACATGGAATTTTGCGCGTCAGGAGACTGAACTTGACGTCAAGGTTCCGACCGCCCGTGAGGGAAAAGAAAACCGACGCGCAATGGGCGAGGTGATCCTCAATGTGCGCGCGGATGGAACCATCGTGATGAACCGCCGGACGTTTACGCCGGAAGAATTGCAATCTGCGCTCACACGAATCGCCGAGATGTATCCCGACCAGGCCGTAGTTTTGCGTGGAGACGAAAATACCGAGTATCGCAACATCGTCGATGTGCTGGATATTTGCCGCAGCGCGAACATCTGGAATGTTGCCTTCGCGACCAGCAAACCAGAATGAATAGGCTCTTCGTCGTTGCAGTGCTGACGACCGGATCGGTTCTCGCGCAGCCGGTTGAACCGGAGGTGAGAAGGGCCATTCCCGTTGCACCTGCATCCACGACCGTACCTGTCGAGATTCGCCGGGCGGAGCCGGTAACCCCTGAAAACTACGTGAATCCGGCCTGGATGGATCGCGTGCCGGTGGCGACACCTGTTCCATCTGGTCGAGTGATTGCCCCCGCGCTTGAACCAGCGCCGGCCTCCACGCCCATTCCTACGAGGCGTGCAGAGCCAGTTGTCGCATCCGAGCCACCAGTCGCAGGGCCCTATCAATCAATTATTGAGCCTGCTCCGACACCAATTCCCGCTCAACCAGCACCCGAACTTGCAGCGGAGATTGCCGTTGATGGCGACGCGATACGATTGGGGCCAGGTTCGGCGCAGCCTGGAGTTAATCGCTCGTTGACTGCGGCGAATGGATTCTACAAACGCAAGATGTATGAGATGGCAGTTTTTGAGTATGAAAAATTTCTTATCTCGGACCCGTCCGCGAATGACCGCGACGGCGCGTTGTTTCGCCTTGCGGAGAGCCATCGCTTTCTTGGAAATGACCGTGCGGCTCGTGAGGGATACCAGCGATTACTTTCGGAGTTCAGCGAGGGCGAATTTGTAGGTGCGGGGGCATTTCGATTGGGTGAACTTTTTTTCGTCAGCGGAAACTACGGAGGTGCTGTCGAACTTTACCGCAAGGCACTGGCGAATTCCAAGGAACGGGAGATCCAACTCACGGCGCAGTTTTTCATCGCGAACGCCTTGGACAAGTTGAACCGCCCGACGGAGGCCCTTGTCGCGTTCCAATCTATCGCGGAGGGAGACCTCAACAATCCTTACCGCGAGGACGCACGGTTTTTTGTGGCGGAAGCACTCTCGAAATCCAACCGGAAAGCGGAGGCGCTTACCGCTTATGAGGCCCTTGCATCCGAGGCGTTGAAACCGGCAATGCAGGTTGAAGCAGCCGTCAAAGCCGCTGCCCTCGCTGCGGAGTTGAATGAAAACGATCGAGCGAAAAAGTTGTTCCAAGCGGCTCTCAATCATCCAGAGATCGGCTCCTGGCGCGGGGTTGCCCGGCTGGGGATTTTGCGGATAGCTTATAACAACGAGGATTACAAAACAGCCGCTGCCATTTCGGAGGAAGAGATTCAAGCATTGCCGGAGGACGCCCGCGCAGAGTCCATCTTGATATCTGCCAATGCCAACCGCCAGCTCGGCAACAAGGATGCTGCGGTTGCTGGATACGATAGGATCTTAAAAGAGTTTCCGAAATCCGATTCGGCCCTGAATGCCAGGTTTCAGCGTCTGCTCAGTTTGAGTGTTGCAGATAGTAGCGAGTTGATTACCGAAATTGACGCGTTTTTAAGAGAGAGCACTAATCCCAGGGAACGGGCCCAGGCAAATTTGATGAAGGCAGAAACCCTATTCAAAGATGGGAAATTTGCGGATGCCGCTCCGCTTTACGAGAGCGTGGCAAGATCCAATCTTCCGAACCGCCTCAAGGAGCAGGCGCTATTCAAGCTGGGTTGGTCTCAGGCCCAGGGGGACGCGTTGGCCACTGCCGAAAAGTCATATAAGGAGTTCATCAAAACGTATCCGAAAAGCGATTTGGTCCCATCCGCGCAGACTCAGCTCGCCATTATCCTTCAGCGGACAGAAAACTATGTGGATGCGGTGAAGGAATTTGACCGTGTGCTGAAAGAATATCCGAAAGCGCCCGAACGGGAGTTGGCAATGCAGCAAAAGGCCCTCACGTTGGGGCAACTGGAGGAATATCCTGCGATGATCGCGGCATTTGAGCAGCTCCTAATGGAATTTCCTGAATCACAGGCTGCTGCCCAGGCGCATTATTGGATTGGATGGGCAAAGTTTGAAGGTAAAGACTACGAGGGTGCCATCAGCGCACTGTCCAAAGCCCGGGAGGCTGACTCGAAGCAATATAACGAGCGCAGCACCATCCGGATTGTGCTTGCCCATTACTACAACAAAAATCGTGATGCTGTTGCAAAGGAAACAGCGAATATGCCCCCGGAATCCGTGCCACCTGAGGTAGTCGCATGGCTCGCAGCGGGGTATTTTGCAAACGGGGATTTCGCAAACGCGGAAAAATTCCTTGCGCCGATGGTGGATGCTGCCGATAAGCGTCCAGTAGCCCCCGATGTGTATGTGCAACTGGCACGCGCGCGCATCGCGCTGGAGAAGTTCGGATTGGCGGAAGACCCGATAGCAAAATTCCTGGCCACAGCCCGGGACCCCTCCAGTCGAGCTCGGGGGCTCCTTCTGTCAACGGAAGTCGCGCTCGCAAAAGGTGACTTAGACACTGCGGACCGGCTCATTGAGGAATCCTTGCTGCTCCAGCCCGAGGGTAAGTTGAATGCGGAAGCACGCATGCTCAACGGAAAGACCCTCGCCAAGCGGGGCCGGGATGAGGATGCAGCTCGTGCATTTGCGACCGTCGCAATATTATACGACGACCCGGTGATCACCCCTGAGGCGCTCCGGCGAGCCAGCGCAGCATTTAGGAAAGCAGGAAATACGGGCGAGGCGGAGAAACTGCAGGCAGAACTTCGAAAACGTTTCCCGGAGTCCGCTCAGAGTCTTTAGTCATTGGCGCGATGATCATGATGTTCCATGGGTAGTCTTCCAAGATTTCTGATTTTTGTTGGTATCGTGGTGCTCGCGATTTCGATTATTTATTTGGGCCGTCGCCTGGATTTGCTTAAGTCTGCTGCCCAGAACCCGCCGGCTGCAGGCCAGTCCGAATACCCGGCACTTGCCGCAGTGGATCGGGAGCTTTCGAGTCTTGTGGCCAAAGTCATCCCGGCTGTCGTGAGCATTTCAGCGCGGCAGTATGATCCGGCCAGCGGTCAGATGCGGCGAATCCAGGACATGCTTGGAATCACGCAGCCCCCAGGAAGCACCAATCCCGAGATTGGCTCCGGAATAATTGTTTCCAGCGAAGGGCACATCATTACGAATCTTCATGTGATTAATCAGTCCCGCGACGTCACGGTGTATTTGAGCGATGGACGCATGTTACCTGCCACTTTTCTCGGCGCGGATCCGCTTGTGGATCTCGCGATTTTGAAGGTTGATGCGGAGAATTTACCATCGCTGCCATTCGCGGATTCTGACGACGTGCGGGTTGGGCAGTTGGTATTTGCGATTGGAAACCCTCTGGGCCTTCAGGAAACAGTCACACAGGGCATTATCAGCGGGATCGGCAGGCGTGGAGTGAACGAACTCAACGCGGAGTTTTTCCAAACAGACGCTGCCATTAATCCAGGTAATTCTGGAGGGCCGCTCATCAACGTCAGTGGGAAAATTGTTGGTGTAAATAATGCAATCGCGCTGAAGAGTCAGGGGATCAGTTTTGCGATTCCATCGAATCTAGCCCGGAGGGTTTACGAGGATGTTGTCGAGCGGAGGGAAATCTCGCGGCCATGGTTCGGAGCGATCACGTGGCCATTAAGCCCGGATGTGGCGAACCGATTGGGTCTCCCGATTTCTCAGGGCAGTCTGATTGCGAGGGTGATGCCTGATTCGCCCGCTGCACGTGCAGGGATGGTTCAGGGGGATGTGATCGAAGCAATCAACGGCAAACCCGCCCGCAATGGCCCGGAAATCCGCAGCCGACTGGCTGAGTTGAAGGTGGGGGATGTCGCGGAGATGCGGATCGTTCGGGAGGGGAAACGCATCCAAGTGCCAGTTAAGGTCGAGCAACAGCGTTTCTAATCAGGCTGCGCTGCGCATGTTTCCGCGGGCTCGCAGGCTGTTGTAGAGGTTTTCGAGGCGCTGTGCGGTGCCAGCCCAGGAGATGTCTACTCCCATGGCCCTATTGACGATGGCGTTCCAGAGCGGCGGGTTGGCGCGGACTGTATCCATTGCGCGGATGCTGTCGATCGCCGCGTTGATTGTCGCAGCATAAAAGAAGAACCCGACCCCCTCGCTTCCCCCTTTGTCTACGGGCGGGATGATCTGGTGCAAGCCTCCGCACGCGAGTGCTACAGGTATGGTGCCATATCGCAGCGCCTGGCTGAGCATCGCCGTATCGGGGCGTAGCGGGGCCGTGATGAGCAATGCGTCGGCGGCGGCAATCGCCTGACGCCAGCTAGGCTCCGTGGGTGACGCGATGCGAACCAATGAGCCACGATGTTTCCGGACAGCAAATTCGATCGCTTCCGTCTGCTCCGGGTGCTCGGGTCCAAGAACCAAAAGTTGAGCGCCTGCTTCGACCAGACGGTCAAATGCGCCAATAGCCAACTCGATTCCGTCTGTGAGCATGGCATCGGTTGTAAGCACAAGCGCCGGGCCTGCGGCTTTGGCGGTGAATCCTAGTTTTTGCCATTCCACCTGACGGCTTGCCGCTCTGGACTCTGCATTCTTGAAGCGCTTGGTAATTACTTTGTCTGTTGCTGGATTCCAAAGTGCCGGGGAGATCCCTTCGGGGATGCCCTCAAGTTTTGCTGAGTTTTCGCGCATTACGGATTCGAGCCCGCATCCTGCCACGGGTGTCTGCACTTCCGCCACGTAACGAGGGCCTGGCACAACCACGGAATCGGCGAAAAGCACACCGCCCTTAAGCATGTTCATGCTGCCATAATACTCCAATCCTCGCGCTGAAAAATATTGGCCAGGTAAGTTGGTCAATCCAAAGTCGTAGCTCCAAAAGTTCCCTTGAAATTCGAGGCTTTGCGTTCCCAGCACCGTGGATACTGGCAGTTTAGCTTCTGTAGCAAAGACTGGCACCAGAGCCGCTTGCCAGTTACAGGCGTGGACAATCTCAGGAGACGGTTCCATCCGGCGGACCAATTCAACCACTGCCTTGGCAAAAAAGATAAACCGGGCGGCATTGTCCTGATAGTCCCGCCCATCGACTCCATAAAGTCCGGAGCGATCAAAGAATTCATCCCGTTCAACAAAAAACACCTGCACGCCCCCGGGTGCCCGGCCTTCGCGGATTTCGCAGGAAGAGCGTCCGGTGCCCAGTGCGACAGAAAACTTGACGCCCGTTTTTTTTGCTTTGGACGCCCCAAGTTCGCGGATGGATCGGTAGTAAGGCAGGACAACACTGACTTCATTCCCCCGGGATTGGAGCTCAGATGCCATGGCTGCCACGGCGCCTCCAAATGCTTCCGACCCGGCAAATGGTGCCATTTCACTCGCTGCGAGGAGAATTTTCATGGTTGGTATTGACTACCAGTGACGACCGATTTTGTCACCGACTAACCTGTTCCCGGGGCAGACGGTTGAGCGCGCTAAGGAGCGCTTTCACCGATGCCAGAATGATACTCGTATCCGTGGCCGCGCCAAAAGATGCGTTCCCGTCCGGTCGCTGGACCTGAATATACGAGATAGCGCTCGCGTCCGTGCCGGTGCCAAGGGAATGCACTTCATAGATCGCGACCTCGAACGCGGGCTCGCCGGCAGCGATTAGGGCGTTGGCGAATGCTGCCAAGGGCCCATTTCCTTCGCCCGTGATCTGCAAGGGCTGATCGTCACGCTTCAGGCTGCTCCTGCACGCGATACGACCAACGCCATCCGAATGAAAATGCTCAAGTTCGTAAGGGCTCTGTAGGTCCACATAGTTATCCCAAAAAAGGTCACGCAACTCGCGGGCAGTCACTTCCCGGGCGAGGCGGTCGATATGCACATTCGCCGCCGCGCCGAACTCGATTTGTAGCGCGCGGGGCAAGCAGATTCCGAACTCCGATTCCAGCAGATACGCGACGCCACCTTTGCCGGACTGGCTGTTTACGCGGATGACCTCGCGGTACTCTCGCCCTATGTCACCGGGATCCAATACCAGATACGGCACATCCCACGGCGCATTTGGTCCTGCCGCATCCATCGCTGCGAAGCCTTTTTTGATGGCATCCTGATGGGATCCTGAGAAGGCGGTGAAAACCAACTCGCCTGCGTAAGGGTGGCGTGCGGCGACCGTCATTTCCGTGCAGTGTTCGTAGGCGGTCCGAATCGCGGAGAGATTGGAGAAATCCAGTCCAGGGGCGATTCCCTGCGAATACAAATTCAGCGCGACGGTCACAATGTCGAGGTTCCCGGTTCGTTCCCCATTGCCGAAAAGGGTGCCTTCCACCCGTTCCGCGCCGGCCAGCATTGCCAACTCGGTGGCTGCCGTTCCCGTATCGCGATCGTTGTGCGTGTGAACGCTGATGATCACGCTGTCGCGATTTGGCAAATTGCGGATGAACCACTCAATTTGATCGGCATACACGTTCGGCGTAGCCACCTCCACGGTCTCGGGGAGATTTAAGATCATCTTGTGGTCGGGAGTTGGCTGCCATGTTTCCATGACCGCTTTGCAGATCTCCAGCGAGAACTCGACCTCGGTGCTTGAAAAACTTTCGGGTGAATACTGAAAGACGACCTCGGTGTCAGCCAGAGCGGGCATGCGATCTTTGACCGCCTGCGTTCCGCGCACGGCGATGTCGACGATCTGGTCCTTATTTAGTCCGAAGACAATCCGGCGCTGAGCGGGTGAGGTCGAATTGTACAGGTGAATAATCGCGCGCCGGGCACCCTGCAACGACTGAACGGTTTTTTCGATGAGCTCTTCGCGCGCCTGCACCAATACTTGAATCGTTACGTCGTCCGGAATCCGATCTTCTTCGATCAACCGCCGCATAAATTCATACTCGGTGTTGGATGCCGCCGGAAATCCCACTTCGATCTCTTTGAATCCGACTCCCACGAGCGTGTCAAAAAAATCGGCCTTCTGCGCAACAGTCATTGGCGATGGCAGCGCCTGATTGCCGTCGCGCAGGTCCACGCTGCACCAGATCGGTGCGCGGTCAATCACGCGGTTTGGCCACTGCCGGTCAGCGAGTTTTAGCGGTGGAAACGGCCGATACTTTTTTGAGGGATCAGAAAACATAGTGTGAGAAGAGGAGGATAGAAAACGAATTGAAAAAGGGCAACCACCTGCTTGGTAGGCAAAAAAATGCTCCCCGGCGAACGCTGGGGAGCAAGGACGTGCAATGGCAATCCGAACCTCGCCCTCAGCTCAAGGCCGGGGAGTTGGTAAGTCGGAGTGCAATATTCGGCGGGGCTCGTCATTTCCGTCGGAAGGTATACCGGCTAATGCCGTTCTCCTCATTCCCCATTCCCCTATGCCGGGGCAGGGGACGGCAACCCGCCGGGAGGCAGTTCGGGCCTGTCTCCGCCGCGGGGTTCAGTGGCCGGTGCTGCCATTGGTGACGGCGGGAGTGGTGGTGGCTTCGGGGCCATCACCGGCATTTTACGCATATATCCCAAGTCGATGAGGTCTTTTACTTGAGCACCGTCCAACGTTTCAAATTCCAACAGGGCGTTTGCAATGAGCGCCACCTTGTCCTTGTGGTTTCCCAAGATCTCAGTGGCCTCGGCGTATGCTTCGTCGATGATGCGTTTGACTTCAATATCGATCTGCTGTGCGGTGGACTCGCTGTATTCGCGGCTGCGGGACATGTCGCGACCGAAAAAAACGGGATCGCTTCCCTCGGAGAACTGAATCATCCCAAGGCTGCTCATACCCCACTCGCAGACCATGCGGCGGGTCAGTTTGGTCGCTTGGGCGATATCTCCGGATGCACCGTTCGAGATGTCGTCGGTGAACATTTGCTCTGCAATCCGCCCGCCCATCGTGACGGTGAGCAACGCACGTGCTTCTTTCGACTGGGTCGAGTACCGGTCGCCCTCGGGAAGATACATCGTCGCACCCAGGGCGGGGCCACGCGGAATGATAGTTACCTTGTGAAGCGGGTGTGTCCCTTCCTTTACCACATTGATGAGAGCATGGCCGGCTTCATGCCATGCGGTTGCAATTTTTTCGCGTTCGTTCATTGCGAGGCTGCGGCGTTCTTTGCCCCAGCGCACCTTGTCGCGTGATTCCTCAAGCTCGGCTTGCGTGATTGCTTTGAGGCCGCGCCTTGCTGCGAGGAGTGCGGCTTCGTTGATCACGTTCGCGAGTTCGGCTCCTGAATACCCCGGCGTGCCGCGGGCCAGTACGGACAAGTCCACGTCATCAGCGATTTTTACCTTTTTGACATGGACGTGGAGGATTTCCTCGCGGCCTTTGACGTCAGGCAATCCCACGGTGACCTGTCGGTCAAAGCGACCGGGGCGAAGTAGTGCAGGATCAAGCACGTCGGGACGGTTGGTGGCTGCGATGATGATCACGCCATCCTGGGTATCAAAGCCATCCATCTCGACGAGGAGTTGATTTAAGGTTTGTTCCCGCTCGTCGTGGCCGCCGCCGTGGCCGTGGCCGCGGTGCCGCCCGACAGCGTCGATTTCGTCAATGAAGATCAAGCAGGGCGCAGACTTTTTGCCTTGTTCGAACATATCCCGAACACGGGAGGCGCCGACACCGACGAACATCTCTACGAAATCCGAGCCACTGATGCTGAAAAATGGGACGTCGGCCTCACCGGCGATGGCGCGGGCGATGAGGGTTTTTCCTGTTCCTGGCGCACCAACCATCAGGACGCCTTTAGGAATCCGGCCGCCGAGTTTTTGAAACTTTTTCGGGTCCCTGAGGAATTCGACAAGCTCAGACACTTCTTCCTTCGCTTCCTCAACTCCTGCCACATCTTTGAATGTGATTTTATTTTTGTCGCGGGAGAGCATGCGGGCTTTACTTTTTCCGAAGCTCATCGCGCCCTTGCCTGCCATCTTGATCTGCGAGCGGAAGAAGAAATAGATAATGACCAGGAAAAGCAAAATGGGCAAAAATCCAATGAGGACGTCCGAGAGCACGTTTGCCTCAGGGCGGAACGAAAACGGCAGATTTGCTTTGGTGAGTTGATCGAAAAGCGACTCTCCATTGAATGGAATGAAGATGTCCACGCGGAAAGGAGCCTCCATTTCATCCCCGCTGGTCGGAGATATTTTTTTATACATCCCTGCGAGGAATTGGGTATTACTGCCGCGCTCCACGACGAGTTCCAACGGCTTCTCGGCAGTTGCGACGATCTTTCCGTCCGTGATGAGCTGCTCGAACTGAGGATACAGCAGGACATCCGGCTGCATGAATGAGCCACCCCGGAAAAGGAATGCTCCTCCGATGAGGGCAAAGGCTACCGCCAGCAGCACAAGCCCCCGCCAGTTGAATTGAGGATCGTTGTTATTGCTATTGCGGGGACGGTTTTCTTTCGACCCGCCGGAATCATTTTCGGACATTACTTTTAGAAGGTAGACACCACTGATAACATACGGAAAGATCAAATGCAAATGATGCTCCGTTCTGTTTTCCCGGCAACTCCCGGTCTGGTTGTGTCGATTCATGATGTCAGCCCCCGCACGTGGGGTGTGGTGCAGGCCATGTCCGAGGAATTAAAAAGCTGGGGGGTGCCCTGTGTTTCATACTTGGCCGTCCCGAACCATCACCAGCGGGGTGCAATCAACGATGATCCGGCTTTCAGCGCATGGCTCAGGGATGCAGCCGCTCAGGGGAACGAGGTCGTGCTGCACGGGTATTATCACGAACGCCCGGCGTCGTCCGGGGACGGCATACTTGCGCGCTGGATCACTGGCGCATACACCGCCGGTGAGGGTGAGTATTTTGATTTGAGCGAGGACGAAGCATTTCGTCGGACTGGTGATGGGCAGGATATGTTGCGAAGCATCGGGCTTTCCCCGACGGGGTTTATTGCGCCTGCGTGGCTACTTGGTGACGATGCGGGTCGCGGCGTGGCACGCACCGGGTTAGAATATACGACGCGTCTCACATCGCTCGATGATTGGGTGGCGGGAACCTCTTACGCATCACAGAGTCTGGTCTACAGCGTTCGCGCTGGCTGGCGTCGCGGGATGAGCCTGATATGGAATGAAACCCTCGCGGCTGTCCTGAGGGCAAATCCACTCGTCCGGTTGGGATTGCACCCCCCGGATTGGAAATACCCGGCGATCCGGGAGCACGCGCGCCGATGTGTCGCGCGCGCGCTTGCCGTGCGAGAGCCGATGACGTATGACCAGTGGCTTAATCGCCAGCGGGCAATCTCCATAGGTTCATGAAATCACGCGCAGACCTCCATATTTACACCAAATTTAGCGACCAAGCGGCGGACTGGGTGCTGAGGCGCTTGGATTTTCCAGCAAGTTACAGCGATCCGGAGGTGCTCTATCATCTGCTGAAGAAAAAAGCGATGCAGTTTGTCACTTTCACGGATCACAACTCGATTGAGGGATGCCTTGCGATTGGTGCGCTTCCCGGGGTGTTTATTAGTGAGGAGGTGTCGGTTGTTTTTCCGGAAGATGGATGCCGGGTTCACGTTCTTGTGTATGGCATCACGGAAGCCCAGCACCGGGACATTCAAGCGCTGCGGGAAAATATCTATGACCTGCAGCGTTACCTTGCTGCAGAAGGAATTGTTCATGCGGTTGCAAATCCGCTCCACGCAATCAACGAAGACCTCACCCCGCTGCACCTGCAGAAGCTGGCGTTGCTCTTCCGGCATTTTGAGGCTCTCAATGGGCGGTATTCCGCCGTCGTGAGCGAGGCCACGCAATTTGCTTTCGGAATGCTATCGTCCCACGACATTGATCGCTTCATTTCGGCGACGGGACTGGACCCGACGCACGAGGAGCCATGGAGGAAGGTCTTGATTGGCGGCTCAGACGATCACGGAGGAATCTATCCCGCGCGGGCATTCACCGAGACGTCTGCTGTCTCATCGGTGATTGATTTTCTGGAGCGGGTGAATACCGGTGATTGTCAACCGGTGGGCGAGCCGGGTAACTCACTGGCAATGGCGCATGGCACTTACAACGTCGCGTTTCAGTTTGCGAAAGCGAGGTTTGCGGTTAAAGCTGGTGATCCCGGGGTTGGACTAATCGAGAAAATGTTCTCTCGATTCATGGAGGGTAAAGATCCGACGGAGTTTTCTTTCTCGGAAAAAATGGGATTCCTCGCGCAGGGGATCATCAGCGGAAAAATTTTCGAGATGGTGAAGCCGGGCAATGCGTCGCTCTGGAAGGAATTATCCGGGTATTTTTCGGAACCCAAGGTGAAGGCGGCCCTCGCCCATGCAACGGAGGGCGTGAATGAACCTGAGAGACGGGCGTTCCTTATGGCGAACCTAATCGCGAACGAGCTCGGCTTTCGGTTTTTCAATCAGTTCATTGGGCAAATCGCGTCGGGAAAATTCATCGAGAGTATTCAGACCATCAGTCCGCTCATTCCCATTGTCGCGTTGCTGAGTCCCTACCTGCACGCCTTCCGCGCGCCGCCCAGAGGACGGCTCGCCGGCTACACAAAAGCCCTGTGCGGCCAAGTGCCCGGGGTCCTTCTGAACCGCCGCCGGGCATGGTTCACCGACACGTTGGAAGACGTGAATGGCGTTGCGACAACAATCCGAAAAATGACTGCTGCCGGGGTTGCTGCCGGGCATGATGTCGTGGTGGTTGTGTCGCGATCGGATATTGCGGATCAGGGGATCCCGTTGAAAAACTTTGAGCCTGTGGGAGAGTTTGAGCTTCCGGAGTACGAACTTCAACGGCTGAGCTTTCCGCCGATATTGGCAATCATGGACTATGTCGCTCGCGGAAATTTCGGCGAGGTCATCATAAGCACCCCCGGGCCGGTGGGGCTCGCTGCCCTCGCGGCCGCTAAGATGCTGGGTCTCCGGACAGCAGGGATCTATCATACGGACTTCCCCCAGTATGTCCGGATCCTCACGGAAGACTCGTTCATGGAAACGCTGACGTGGAACTTCATGCATTGGTTTTACAGCCAGCTCGACGTGGTTTGGGTGAATTCCGAAGACTACCGGAAAATGTGGATCCGCAGAGGGATCGCTGCGGAGCGCGTCCGGATCCTGCCCCGGGGGTTGGATACTGAGATGTTCCGTCCGTCGCGCCGCGATCCGGAATTCTGGCCTGAGCGTGGGCTGCGACCCGGTGAGGTGGCAATGCTTTATGTCGGTCGTGTTTCGAAAGAAAAAAACCTGGACCTCATTGTCAACGCGCTGAAACGCGTGCCAGCCAGCACTCGGATTCGTCCCGTTTTCGTGGGCGACGGCCCCTACCGGCAGGAAATGCAACGGCTGCTGCCGGATGCGATATTCACCGGCTACCTCCAAGGGGATCTCCTGGCGACTGCGTATGCATCCGCGGACTTTTTTGCCTTCCCGAGCACGACCGACACGTTTGGTAATGTCATCTTGGAGGCTCACGCCAGTGCGCTGCCCGTTATCGTGAGTGATGTTGGCGGACCTCGTGATTTGGTAGAAAACGGGGAGGATGGATATGTGACCCGTGCCATGGATGTGGAACAACTGGCGGGTTGTATGACACGGCTTGCAACGGAGCCGGAGTCTCGGGCCTCTATGGGCGCGGCAGGTCGGCGGAAGGTGGAAACCCGGGATTGGCAGGAGGCGTTTGAATGCTTCTGGAATGCCTCACCGATGGAGCCGCAGGAAAAATAGTGCTCTGTTGAGGATTCGTTGCAGTTTGACAGCGGCTGGCTGAGATTTTAGCCTCCGGGGCTCATGACGACCGCTTCGCAGGCTTCCACCCCATCCATTCATTCGGATCCCACGCTCCGGACCGCTGTGCTTTGTTTGCTTGTGGTTGCGGTTGCACAAGCCATTGCCGCTTTGATTGCGCTCGCTCCCGCAGTCCGGATCGCCGATCTCACTGAGCGGCGGGAGTTGCAAGTGCAGGAACCGGGACCCACCAGAGCAACTGACCCGCTACTGACAACCACGCCCGGGATGTCAACAACCCAAGCGGAACTGCCGGTGATTGCTTTGCCCGAGGTGATCGAGCGTGCTAACCTGATGCTTGAGCAAGCGGACACGCTTCGCGCTCAGGGTGATTTGGAATCCGCCTATGCGGCGTTGTCGGAAGCAGATCATCTCGTGCCGGAGGAGCCCGGTATTTTGTACCAATTGGCGGTCGTGGCATTTGAGATGGGCAGGCTGACAGATTCCCGTGAACTCGCTTCCCGGGCAATTAGCATCCCCACGCTTCGGTCCGATCCCAATTACGCCGGAGTCTACCAGCAACTTACTCTGCTCCTCAGCGAACTCGGCGCACCCGCTCCGGGGCTCTCTTCGACCGGGCAACCGATTCCGGGGCTGGACACTCCCGCCCCGGCGCAGGAGGGTGCCGCTCCCCTGCGAAGCCCCTCTTCGATCGCGCCCCCATCGGGAATGCTCCGAGACGATGCAGGGATTCCCATCGGATCCGTATTTGGGATCTTGGAAGCACGTCTCACCGATGGCAATGCGGGAGTCAAACTTCTGCGTGTAGCGACGAAGGCATCGCCTAGTGAGAAGGTTGATGCGTCAGACTTTAAAGTCGTCGTTTATTTTTACGAGCAGCGTGATGCCGGATCGATCGTCGAAACGGATTCAAAGGTGATGTCTGAATGGATGAGTCCGCCGATCAATTGGACCGCCGGAGAACCTGAGCTTCTGGAGTTACAATATCCCCTGCCGATTGATGAAAATTCGGATGTGCAGTATTATGGCTATGTCGTTGGGATTTATTTCAAGGGGGACCTCCAGGATTCTCGCGCGGAGCCCGTTTCCTTACTTGAACAATTCCCTCTCACCTTGACAGCAGTCCCTACGGAATAATGAAAATTTTAATTATCGACGATGAGCCTACGTTGGCTTCCGTTCTTTGCCAGCAACTCCATCAGGCCGGAATCCAAGACTGTGGCTCTGCATCGAGCGCCGCCGAAGGGTTGGACCTTTTGAAAGCAGATTCTGCGATCAACTTGGTCGTCAGCGACGTCGTGATGGCTGAAATCGACGGATTTACTTTCCGTGACAGCCTTGCGGAAAGTTTTCCGCACGTGAAATTCATCTTTATTTCAGAATACGACCTGAGCGATTACGCCGAACGGATCGGTAACACGCCACTGCTTATGAAGCCGGTCGATCCCCAATTGCTGATCGCGACGATTGGTGAAGTCGCCGGCATTTTTCCGGGAGCCGGTAGCGTTCCTGAGAGACCAACTGTAACGTCGGCGGTGCCTCGCGCCGTATCTGCGACTCCCCGGGCCACGCCTAGAGCGACTCCTGCTTCCACCCCGACACCCACGCCGCGAGCAGTTCCGACTGCTGTAGTAACCGGCACGCCGCGCGCAGTCCTCGTGGCGACACCGGTGGCCACCCCTCGCGCGGTTCCGTCTCCTGCGCCTATAGCAGCTCCCCGAGTCGTCGCAGTTGCGGCGCCAATGGTGGTGCCACGTGCGGCGCCAATGGTGGTGCCACGTGCAGTGCCAATGGCAGTGCCACGTGCAGTGCCCGTTGCTTCCCCTGCAGCCAAGCCCCAGGCGGCGCCATCAGCAGTGCCGCGAGCAGTTCCAGTTCTTCCACCTGCGCCCGCAGTGGCGCTGGTGGCAGCGGCGGTTCGCCAAGCAACGCCAGTTGCTGCCGCCGCACCGTCTTTGGCGTCATCCGATTTGCCCCCGGACGAATTTGTAGGGCGGGTTTTTGGGGATTATCGGATCGATGCGCGTATCGGTGAAAATCACAACGGCAGCATCTATCGCGCGATGCAGACGAATGTTAACCGGACCGTGCGGTTCTACACGCTCTCACCCGACAACGCAGGAGATTCCGCGCGACTCGAGAGTTTTGTGGGAAATGCTCGTGTCAAAGCAAACGTCATGCATCCAGCGATGCTAGCTGTGTATGCGGCCAATCAGATGGATGGTCTGAGTTTTTACGCCTGCGAATATGTCGACGGGACGTCCATGGATCAGATCGCTGCATCCGGACAAAAGATCCCAGCCCTCACCGCACTGAAAATCGTGGAGATGGTATCGGATGTCATGGCGTATTTCGCCCGTGAAAAGGTAAAGCATAACGTGTTGCGTAGCTCCGCAATTCTCTTGGACGCCAAGGGGAATCCGCGTCTTGCTAACATTGCCGTCGAGAGCCCGGATTCTGAGTCAACCACCAGCGAGGAAATGGCAGGAATTGCGGCGATTTTGTTGCCAGTGCTTGCTCCGAGTCCGCTCACGCCTGGAGTCATGGCGCTGCTTCGAGGGTTGACTGAGCCCAATGCATCCATTCAGTCGTGGCCGGTGCTAGCTCAGCAGGCGCGCGCGCTCATACCCAAAACGGCTCCGACCGATGCGTATAAACTTGATGCGCGTGAACGGGCTGCAATCCAATCGCTGGAGGCTGCCAAGAAACAGCAGAAGAAGATGCTCATTCTCAGCAGCTCTGTCTCGCTTGGGCTTTTAGCTGTCATTCTGCTAGCCACTTTTTTTGTCCTATCCGGGGGTTCCGGCGAAAAGTCGTTTGATACGATGATCCAAATTCCCGCCGGGCCGTTTGTCTATCAGCAGGGTGAGACGGTCACGCTGCCCGGATTTTGGATCGATGAATACGAGGTGACTATCGCGCAATATGCAAAGTTTCTGGAATGGGCGAAAGAGAACCCCGAAGGAGCGGCCAAGCTTGCACACCCGGAGATGCCGAAGGGGAAAACATTTGAGCCTGTGGACTGGATGGATCAGGATCTCGCCACCGGCCCAATGCTGGGATACTACGCGCGGGCCCGGGGCTGGAGGAAATACAAAGGTGCAGCGTTGGACGTAAACTCGCCGGTATTCGGACTCGATTGGTATGACGCCTATGCCTACGCCGCATGGAAGGGACGTCGGCTGCCAACCGAACAGGAATGGGAGAAAGCCGCTCGCGGAGGGGAAGGGCAGACGTTTCCATGGGGTAACGAAAATAATCCGAAACAGGTCAATAGCGGCGCTGACGTAAATCCGAATCCTGATCTTGGCGGAGAAATTGACGGCTATGCACGCTGGTCACCAGTCGATAAAATGTCAAAGGACGTGAGTCCTTTTGGGGTGTATGGAATGGGAGGGAATGTTTCAGAATGGACTTCAACTTACGCGGAAAGTGAAGAGCTGTTTGGAGACAAAGTGCCAGTAATCCGAGGGGGGAACTGGGCGAATCCGGATGTGGACACGCGCCGCCGCTTGCTCAAGCTCATGGCGCTGCAACAGGACATTTCGCTCGGATTTCGCACAGCATCTGACACCGCTCCGGCACAGCCATGATGGTAACCCTCGCAAGCACTGGACGTTTTTTACGTTTAAGCCGGTGCCGGGCAGTATTGCTGGTGGCTATCGCTGCTGTCGCAGCCTTCACTTTTATGGGACATGCGCAAGTTAGGGTGGACTTGGAACTCCGTCGCACCTTGTACATTCGGCATGAACCGGTGGTCGCCTATGTAAATATCACGAATCTTAGCGGTCGGGACTTGGTTTTGGAAGATGACGGGAATCACAAGTGGTTCAGCTTTCAGATTCAGACGGGCGATGGACGCCTCATCCCTGCATACGATACGAACTATCAGATAGATCCCATCGAAGTGGCCGCTGGCTCGACCATCCGGCGAGCGATAAATTTAACACCGATTTACCCTATCAGCGAGTACGGGATGTATCGCATCCGGGCTGCAATCTTTCTGCGTGAGAGCGGACAGTATGCGAGTTCGTCCGCCCTTAATATCGAAGTCACCGAGGGACGTCTGATCTGGCAAGAGACGGTTGGCGTGCCAGCGTCCGTCGCGGGCGGTCCGGGCACGCGGAAAATTTCGCTCCTCGCGCACCGGCTGCCTGAAAGCAATCAGCTTTATTTACGCATCGAGGATGCCGAAGGCAGTGTCGTTTACTGCACGCACCAGCTTGGACGCTTTGTTTCTTTTGGAAAACCGCAGATCGAGTTGGATGCCGACAATACGATCCACGTCTTCCAGGCGACTTCCCCCAAAACATTTATGTATTCCCGTATCGGAGTCGGTGGCGAGGTGCTGGATCGGAAACAGTTTACTGCGAGCGAACGTCGGCCGGTTTTGCGCCGCAAAGACGATGGCTCGGTCGCTGTGATTGGCGGGATTCCGGTAGCGCCCGTTTCGGAGTCCGATGTGCCTCCGCCGGCACTGCCGTCAATCGGAGATCGCCCGGTCGCGTTGCCAACTGGCGCGGGTGCCACACCCGACCCGACGCCCGACCGAATGCCGTCGTCCAGGTAAATCAATTTCGGCTAAATTGCCGGGATTGTATTTCTCTGTTGCCAACGTGCTCATCCTGAGAAATATTTCACTTTGCCACCACGGGGATTTCCTCACACTATCCTGCTTGGTGGCCATCCAATTTTTTACCGAATAGTTCCGCATATAAAATCATGATCGAAACGCCGACAGAGACCGATATCAGCCCGGTAGATTATGCCAAAGCGCCTATCAACGCGTCGCTTACGGCTGAGGATAAAATCGGATTTCTTCGCGACATGATGCGGATTCGGAGCTTCGAGCGCATGGCTCTGAAATACTATAACGAGGGGAAAATGGGTGGATTTTTGCACTCATACATCGGTCAGGAATCCATCGCCGTTGGCACTGTCTCTCTGATGGGTGAGCACGATCACGTCATCACCGCCTACCGCGATCATGGTCATGCGCTCGCCGTGGGCATGGGGATGGATGAATGCATGGCCGAACTCTACGGCAAGGTGACAGGTTGCTCGCGCGGGAAGGGCGGGTCGATGCACTTTTTTGCACCTGATAAAAATTTTTGGGGTGGTCATGGGATTGTGGCGGGCCAGATTCCGCTCGGGTTGGGCCTGGCGTATGCCGTAAAATATAAGGAACAAAAAGGTTCCTGTTTGGCATTCATGGGCGATGGCGCGATCAACCAAGGTGTGGTTCACGAGTCGCTGAATATCGCGGCACTTTTTGAGTTGCCGATCATATTTATTATCGAAAACAACCGCTATTCGATGGGAACCAGCCTCCACCGCTCGTCCGCGTTCCGCAATTGTCTCGCCGAACGCGCGGAGCCTTACGACATCCCGTGGGATGTCATCGATGCGGACGACCTGTATGAAATCCGTGCCAAAACGGCCGTCGCAATTGACCGGGCACACACGGAATCAAAGCCGACCATGCTCGAGATCGATACTTACCGCTATTATGGTCATTCCGTCGCGGATGCGAAACACAAGGGCGGGTATCGTGCTGTTGAAGAAATCGACGGATACAAACAAAGCAGGGATCCCCTATTGCTGTGGCGCAAACGTCTCATCGAGGAAGGCATCCTCACGGATGACGAGGCGAATGCAATCGATAAGGCATCGCTGAAGGAAGCAAACGCATCGGCGAAATTTGCCGATCGCAGCGAATATCCGTCGCTCGACACGCTCTACGAGGACGTCTACTTCGAGGTGGACCGCCAGACGGAAGCGGGACGCACAGGGCGTCATTTTTTCAATAACGAATAGTTCCATGCGCCTCGCACCGAACGAATTTTACATTTTGTCTTATCTGTCATGCCACTAATTGAATACCGAGACGCACTAAATCAGGCTTTTGCCGAAGAGATTGAACGCGATCCCAACGTCGTTCTCATGGGCGAAGAAGTCGCCGAGTACGACGGTGCCTACAAAGTTACGCGTGGGTTGTGGCAAAAGTACGGCTCGAAACGGGTCGTGGACACGCCGATCAGCGAGGCGGGATTTGTTGGCATGGCCGTCGGTGCGTCGATGCTGGGCATTCGTCCGGTCGTCGAGCTGATGTTTTGGAGTTTTGCCACCGTTGCATGGGATCAGATTATCAACAATGCGGGCTGTCTGCGCTACATGAGCGGCGGATTGATCAATATCCCAATCGTGATTCGCGGGCCTGCCAATGGCGGCACCAATGTGGGCGCCACCCATTCGCATACGCCGGAAAATTGGCTTGCTGGCGTCCCGGGACTTAAAGTCGTCAGCGCCGCGACTGCCTATGATGCGAAAGGCCTGATGAAAACTGCAATCCGTGACAATGATCCCGTCATGTTCATGGAAAATACGCTGCTTTACGGCGAAAAAGGAGAGGTCCCATCCGAAGAATACCTGATCCCGCTTGGAAAAGCGGACATCAAGCGCGCAGGCTCCGATATCACCTTTATCGGGCACGGCCGCGCTATCCTTACTGCGCTCGAAGCTGCAAATCGCCTTGCTGACGAACATGGAATTCAAGCCGAAGTCATCGACCTTCGGTCGATCCGGCCACTGGATACCGATACGATTTTTACTTCCGTCGCGAAGACGCACCGCGTCGTTCTGGTGGACGAGAATAGACCGTTCTGCGGAGTGTCCGCGCAAATCTCGTCGATGATTCAAGAGAAGATGTTCGACGAATTGGATGCTCCCATCCGCCGGGTCTCCACGCTGGATGCCCCTGCAATATACAGCCCCGGCGTCGAACCTTACCAGATGCCGACCGTAGAGCGTATTCTTGCCGCCGCCTTGAAAACCTGCTGACAACACCGCTCTCCGACTCCAACCTAATTATTTTTTATGCCAGCGATTACGATGCCCAAATTGAGTGACACCATGACGGAGGGAACCGTCGCAAAATGGCTGAAAAACCCCGGAGATAAAATCGAAATGGGCGACATCCTGGCGGAGATCGAGACCGATAAAGCCACGATGGAGATGGAGGCCTTTGATGAAGGCACGCTCAAGGAAATACTCGTCGAGGAGGGGCAATCCGCGAAGGTCGGAGCGAAAATTGCGTTCGTCGATGGTGAGGAAGACGATGAAGAGCCGGAAGAAACAAAGCCTGCCACGAAGGAAACGGCGCCCGCTAACGATGCAAAATCTGAACCGACCTCAGTCGCACCTGCGAAATCTGATGTCCGCGTAAAAGCATCGCCACTCGCTAAGAAAATCGCCTCCGAACGCGGCGTTGACCTTTCCGGAGTTACGGGCTCCGGTCCGGGCGGGCGTATCGTCGCTGCGGATGTTCCGGAGGCCGGAAATACATCCGCACCATCCGTAAAACCGTCAGCCCCGGCGCCCGCAGCCATCAAATTGGAGGCGACCGGCGGCGATGAGCAAAAAGTTTCCTTGAGCGGCATGCGACGCATTATTGCCGAGCGTCTTCTCGCAAGTAAGACACAGATTCCGCATTTTTATCTCAGCATTGAGGTGGATGCCGCGCCGCTTATGCGTCTGCGTAAGGAAGTCAATGCCGCCAATGAGGTTGGCAACCTGCCGAAAATCACGGTCAATGATTTCATCCTCCTGGCAACAGCCCGCGCGGCGGCGCTCAATCCGAAGGTGAATGCCGCATGGGCTGGAGATCACATCCTTCAATACGGCAGCGTCAACCTCTCCGTGGCGGTCGCCGTGGATGATGGCTTGGTGACGCCCGTGTTGCGCAATGCCCAAAACCTATCACTCCGCCAAATCAGCGAGGCTGTGAAGGAACTTGCCGGGCGTGCCCGTAACAAAAAACTCAAGCCGGAAGAATTTCAAGGCGGCACGATCACGGTATCAAATCTGGGCAGCTATGGCGTCGAGCAGTTCTATGCGATCATCAACCCCCCCCAGGCAGCCATCCTCGCGGTTGGCGCGATCGTGAAAAAGCCGGTTGTAAACGCCAAAGATGAAATCGTGGTAGGTCAACGAATGAACATCTCTTTGAGTGGCGATCACCGGGTCGTTGACGGCGCGGTCGGTGCAGAATTCATGTCATCGCTGCGCAAGTTGGTCGAAAATCCGGCGTTGATGTTGTTCTGATTTTCTTCTGTCTGCCGCAATTGCTGCAAACCACGCGAAAGAAAACGAATAGCCAGCTATGACCTCATTTGATGCCGATCCTGCAGGACTCCTCACGGTTCCAGTGCGCTTTTCGGCTGCGCCGTATAATGTCGTTATCGGCGACGGTGCGATTGACCGCACCGGGGAATTAGCGCTCGCGGTTCACGCAGCTGGCAAAGTGGTCGTTGTCACCGACTCGAATGTGGCGCCGCTCTATGCAGACCGGGTCCTTGCCTCGCTCACCCACGCCGGATTCACACCAAATTTGATAGTCGTTCCTGCTGGCGAGCCGTCCAAATGCTTGGCAGGAATCGAGATGCTCTGCGACGCGATGATCTCCGCCGGATTGGACCGGGGAGCGCTCCTGATCGCGTTGGGTGGTGGTGTCGTCGGAGACCTCGCGGGATTTGCAGCGGCGGTTTATTTCCGGGGAATTCCGTTCATTCAAGTTCCAACCACGGTAGTCGCGCAGGTGGATAGCGCGGTGGGTGGAAAAACGGGCGTCAATGCCACCGGCGGCAAAAATCTCATTGGTGCCTTTCATCAACCGGCACTTGTGGTATCTGATCCCCGCACACTCATCTCGCTGCCTGCGAGGGAGTTTAACGAAGGAGTCGCCGAGATCATCAAGCACGCAGCAATCCGCGCACCGCAGATGCTCGATGATCTGGATCCCACACAACGCGATGGCTTGGCATCTCTCGTGGCCAGAAATGTGGAAATTAAAGCGGCCATAGTTGCTGCCGATGAGTTCGAAACAACAGGCCTGCGGGCCCTCCTGAATTTTGGCCATACGCTTGGCCACGCAATCGAAAATGCTGCTGGCTATGGTGAGTTGCTTCACGGAGAAGCAATCAGCATCGGCCTGCACGCAGCCCTGCTACTTTCCCGCGAGTTCGCAGGTTTATCCGAAGCAGACATGGAGCGTGTGCTCGACGCGCTGAGAGCATTTGACCTGCCGCTCCACATCCCAGCGCATCTGAGTAGTGAGCAGATCTTGTCAGCTATGATGAAGGACAAGAAATTCACTTCCGGGAAAATGCGCTTCGTCCTCCTGAAATCGTTGGGTGACCCTATCATCGTTGATCATGTCACATCGGCTGCAGTCCGAGATGTGATCGCTGTGCTGTCGGGAAAATAGAGGGACAACCTGGCTTGGGATAGCGCTCGGTCGTTCGGCTTGCCCCGCCCAAAAACTTCATTGCGGTAATATCCCTTTATTTCCAAGAGAGGGCACGGGCGAGGTAATTCCAAGTTCTTAGAGATCTTGACGAAGCAAAAATCGGGTGTGAGGTTCGTATCGAATGGGGAATGGCGTTGATACGAGCACGATTTTCCCCAGAGCGATTATTCGGTAATGTTCCACAGATTGTTGAGCCGCGAGAGAAGCCGCCATTTTCAATCAGATCCAATCCCGGAGAGAGGATGGCCAGATGTTCGCAGGCCGTAATACGAATTTTTCCTGGTCCCGCGGCGATAGCACTTGTCAGTCATCAAATAAGCGCCGCGTGAGGGTTGCTGAAGCGCAGCGGTGCGGAGGAAAACGACTCTTCAAGACTATCGGAGCAGAAATATCGCACTACCTGTGATACGACGAATTGCCAAGGATACTCAAATGATGCTGGATACCTTCAGGGTTGCGCGCCACGGGTGGGAGTTTCATCTCCGTTTCATTGGGGGTGACGGGGGCTGTGCTACTTTCGGCGACGCTTTGGTAGTTGGCGAATCACCTAGTGCTGCTTTACAGCGCGTTTTGTTTGAGGAGTTTGTCCAGAGCGGGGGAGATTTTTTGGCGGGCGGAGGTTTCCATGCGGTCGATGAAGAGCACTCCGTGGAGGTGGTCGTGTTCGTGCTGAATGGCGCGGGCAAGCAGCCCGGCGGCCTCGAATTCCAATGTGCTCCCGTCGAGCAGCATCGTGCGGACGCGGATATCGGCCGGGCGTTCAATTTCGGCACTCAGCCCGGGAAAGCTTAAGCATCCTTCATTTCCAGACTCCGGTCGTGCAACTGGCTCAATGGCTGGGTTAATAAGCACCATGGGCATGTATTCGTTGGGGTCCACGGATTCGCCGGCGATGCGCATGGTGCTGGGGCGGTCGGTGATGCCCTCGATATCGACGATGCACATCTGGATCGATAGCCCTACTTGCTGCGCGGCGAGACCGACGCCATCGGCATCGATCATCGTTTCGAGCATGTCTTGCGCGAGGTCGATGAGTTTTTGATCGATTTTGATCACCTCGCGGCCCTTCGATCGTAGGGCTGGATGACCATATTCAACGATGGGAAGGATCATGGGGTGGGCTTTGCGGGTTTGGGGTCAGTAAAAGCCGGGATATTTTTGATGCCTGCGTCCTTAAGTGCGTCGAGGACCTGAACAACCACGCCAAACGGGGCCTCGCGATCCGCCTGCATGGCAATGGGGCGTTCCGGCTCGGCTGCGATGGCAATCTTCAAAGTTTCTGGTAGCGCCTCCAGCGTGACGGCCTCTTCGCCGAGGAGGATTTGGTTTTCATCCTTTACACGGAGAATCAAAGGCTCGGATTTATTCAAGTCCGCCGGGGCCGCTGTTCGTGACTCTGGCAGGTTGATCTCAAGCTGCGGCTGCTTTTTTTTGAACGTCGTCGTGACGATGAAAAAGATAAGCAGGATCGCAAGGATGTCGATGAGCGAGACGATGATGATCGCCGGACTCCGCCGCTTGCGCGTGTAGAAATTCATTCGAGCGGCGAAATCGACGGTTGCTCACCCGGGTTTGGGTAACATTTTGAGAGTAGTGCCGCGGTGACGGATTCCATCTCGACGGACATGACCTCGATTTTCCGAAGGTAGTAGTTGTATGCGATGATGCTTGGTGCCGCAACGGCGAGACCCATGATCGTTGTGTTCAGTGCCTCGGAAATTCCGCGGGCGATGACGATCGGGTCTCCATCACCGACGTTTGCAAATATCCCTACCAGGCCGGACAACGTGCCGAGTAAACCAAAGAGGGGCGCCACCCCGGTTGTGATTTCGAGGATAACGAGGCCGCTCTCAAGACGAGCGGTTTCGTGGCGTGCCTGGGTCTGCACAGCCTCGGCATTTTCTGTTCTTGGCCAGCTGGCGTGCCGGATCAGCGTGAGCAGGATGCGAGAGAGCGGGGTCGGTTCGGCCTTGATGGCATCCAATAAGTTCCCCAGATCATCCCCTGGTTGAAGCTTTTCAACCTCCTCCTCGACGCTTACGGGAATCACCGCCGACTCGCGCAACGCGATCCCGCGCTGGATGATTACGGTGAGTGCCACCACAGAAAGTAGCAGCAGGAGGATCATGAAAAATCCCCCTTTTACAAAAAAACCAACTACAGAGGCGAAAAAGATGGCAAAAATAAATGACATTCGGCGTGGATAAATGACTGATCGATCTGGCAGAGTATCGGGGAAATCGCATCCTGCAAGAACGGGATGCCAATGAAGTCCTCCACAAAATACCCGAACTCTAGCATGATGTTACCCAATCTCCTCCGCCGGATGCGTCGTAATCGAAGAACCCCCGCCATCCGTGACCTGGTGCGCGAGACACGGGTGACGGCGGCCGACCTGATCCAGCCCCTGTTTGTGCAGGACGGTGATCGCGCACCGGAGCCGATTGACTCCATGCCAGGCGCGTTTCGGTTATCTATCGCGGATCTTGTAGAGGAATGCCAGCGCTGTGCCGATGCGGGAATTCGCGCGGTTGCGATATTCCCAAAAATCAACCCTGCCCTCAAAGACCCCTCCGGTGCCCATGCGACGGCTGATACGAATCTGTTATTTGATGCGGTCCGCAAAGTGAAGTCTGTCGTTCCCGGATTACTCGTCATCACGGACGTCGCGCTCGACCCGTACACGGATCATGGGCATGACGGTGTGCTGGATGCCTCGGGAGATGCGGTTGCGAACGATGAGACGGTTGAGGCATTGTGTCGCCTGGCGGTCTCGGAGGCCGCAGCAGGTGCGGACATTGTGGCTCCCTCGGACATGATGGATGGCCGCGTGCGGGCGATCCGGGCGGCACTCGACGGGGCCGGTTTTGAACACGTTGCAATTTTATCTTACGCCGTGAAATACGCATCCGCGTTCTACGGTCCGTTCCGCGATGCGGTGGGGAGTAAAAAAGGAAGCACGCCGATCGATAAGCGGGGCTATCAGATGGACCCGGCAAATGTGCGCGAAGCGTGGCTCGAAACCCGTTTGGACGAGGCCGAGGGGGCGGATATCGTCATGGTCAAACCCGCCGGCCCCTATCTTGATGTGATCCGTGCGGTGCGTGAAGCGACGACGCTGCCGGTAGCCGCATATCAAGTTTCGGGCGAATACGCACAGATCCACGCGGCCGCGAAGTTGGGGTGGTTGGATTATACTGCGATTCGCGACGAGTCGCTGCTTGCGATCAAACGCGCAGGCGCCGATATGATCCTGACGTATTTCGCTCGAGAGGTGGCCGAAGAAATGAAACGATAAATGCACGAACAAGCCGCCTTGGTTGACTCACTGAAGCCCAAGTCTCACGACGGGCATGATCATAAAAAGGAAGCACCTGAAGATTGGCGGTTACTAACAGCGCTCGCAGCCGGGTGTTTTGTTTTTGGGCTTCTGGGGTTTATCGGTGAGTGGATTAGATGGTCCGAGTGGGTCTCCATTCCCCTGTTTTTGATCGCGTATGTGTGTGGCGGATACGACGCGGCCATCGATTCCTTTGAGACTATTCGTAAGAAACGGCTTGATGTTCATTTTCTGATGCTGTCGGTGGCACTGGGGGCGGCGTTGGTTGGTGCGTGGCACGAGGGTGCGCTGTTGTTATTTCTCTTTTCGGCATCAGGAGCGATGGAGGCATTTGCGATGCACCGCACACGTCGCGAGATCGACGCGCTGTTGCAGGGCGCACCCAAATTTGCCCGTGTGCTTGATGGTGAAAATGTGCATGAGGTTGATGTCGATGCCTTAAAACCCGGGATGATCGTGCGCGTCACGGATGGAGAAGCCGTGCCTGCTGACGTCCAGATCACCCGTGGGGAATCCGCGTGCGACGAATCGAATCTTTCCGGTGAGGCTGTGCCTGTTCCGAAAAATATCGGGGAAACTGCGTATTCCGGCACTATCAATGTGGGTGGTGTTTTCGAGGGGTTGGTGCTGCGGCCCGCAAGCGAAAGTGCGCTGCAAAAAGTGATCGGCCTCATCCGCAACGCACAAGAAATGAAGGCCCCCTCCCAGCGGTTCTCAGATCGCTTTGGAGGCGCCTACACCGTCGCCGTGCTCGGGCTTTGTGCTGCGATGTTTCTGGTGTGGTGGTTGATTTTTGACCTCCCTCCGATTTTTGATATCGGCGAGGAACGTAGTGCATTTTACCGTTCCATGACGCTGCTGGTTGTGATGTCTCCTTGCGCACTGGTGTTGTCCGTGCCGTCATCGATTCTGTCTGCGATCGCGACAGGCGCCCGGCGGGGAGTTCTATTTCGCGGCGGCGCGGCGGTGGAAATGCTGGCGGCCGTGGACGTGGTCGCGCTCGATAAAACAGGGACATTGACCACCGGCGACCTGCGATTGACGGCGATGGAGGTGATGCTCGGTGATGAGAGTTCCGCCCGGATGATCGCGCTTTCGTTGGCTGCGCTATCCGAACATCCGCTCTCCCGGGCGATTCAAAAGCAATCCGCTTTATGGTCAATCCAGCCGCAATCGATTGAGGCGGTTCAAGCCGTGCCGGGGAGGGGAATTGAGGGCGTGTGGAGGGGATCCCGCGTCATTCTCGGAAACCGGAAGATGATTCCCGACGCACTGCTTGAGAAGATGCCTGCGCAGAGCACGTTGCTGTCCACGAATGCGGAAGTGTGGGTGGGCGGAAGCGGGGTTCTGGCTTGCCTGAAATTCTCCGATGAACTCCGGCCCACTGCGCGTGACGTCCTCAGCGCATTGCATCGCGAGGGTGTCCGCACGGTTATGCTGACAGGTGATCGTGCGGAGGCTGCACAGGCGATGCAGGACGCTTCCGGAATTCATGAATTCCGGGCAGGGCTGCTCCCAGAGGAAAAGCTATCCGCGATCCAGGAACTTAAGGCGAATGGTGCCCACCGTGTGGCGATGATCGGTGACGGCGTGAATGACGCGCCGTGCCTCGCGGCTGCGGATGTCGGTGTGGCAATGGGAGCTCGGGGATCCGATGCGGCACTCGAACAAGCAGATGTCATTCTCATGAACGACAAGCTGGAGAGTTTTATCTTTGCTCAAAAACTCAGCCGTGCTGCCCGCAAGGTCATTCACCAAAATATCGTCATCTCCCTGGGGACGGTAATCCTGATGGCGACCGGCGCATTTTTGTTTCCAATTCCTTTGGGCATCGGTGTCTTCGCGCACGAAGGAAGCACCGTGCTAGTCGTGCTGAATGCGCTGCGTTTGCTCTCCGTGCGGTATTGATTAACGCTTGGCAGCCAGCACCGTTTTTACGTCGCAGGTGGAGAGGCAATTGATCACATCTGATCGCGTAAGCCAGCCTTTGCGAGCCATTCGAACACCGAATACGAGATCCTGAAGCCCGTTAATTGAATGCGCATCGGGGTTGATCGAGCAGCGCACGCCCTTCGACTTCGCGAGTGGCCACCAGCGCCAATCCATGTCGAGGCGCCGCGGATTGGCATTGAGTTCGATGATAGTTCCCGTCGCGGCTGCAGCGTCGATGATGGCCGGTAGGTCCACCCGATAAGGCTCGCGGGTCGCCAGCAGGCGGCCGGTGGCATGGCCCAGCATAGTGACATAGGGGTTTTCCATCGCCTTGATGATTCTCTTGGTCATCTCCGCTTCGGAAAGTGTGAACGAGGCATGCACTGAGGCAACAACGAAGTCGAGGGACGCAAGGACATCGTCCGGATAGTCGAGCGAGCCGTCCTTGAGGATGTCACACTCGACTCCAGCGAAGAGGTGGAAATCCTCAAACGTGGCGTTAAGCACAGCAATTTCTCCGCGTTGTTTTGCCAAGCGGTCAATGGTGAGGCCATTTGCCTGCACGGAGCTTCTGCTATGATCGCTGATGCCCAGATACTGAAGGCCAAGGTCCCGTGCCGCTTCCGCCATGGCAGAAAGCGAAGCCCGCCCGTCGCTTGCCGTCGTGTGCACATGAAACGTGCCGCGCAAGTTGTGCCACTCGATCAACTCGGGAAGCATGCCATTTTCTGCGGCAGCAAATTCTCCGAGATTCTCGCGGAGTTCCGGCGCAATGTAATCGAGGCCCATGGCACGATAGATGTCGCTTTCCTGATCGATCTGAGGAGGTGTTGCAGCATCCGGTTTGGTCGTGGAAAATCGGTATTCGTTGAGTGACCATCCGCGATCCAAGGCTCGGGAACGCATGCTCACATTGTGTTCTTTGCTTCCGGTAAAATAATTCAGCGCAAACGGGAATTCTGCGGATGCCACGACGCGCAGGTCGCATTGCAGGCCGTTTTTCAACCGGACGCTCGCCTTGGTTGGTCCATTGGCAATGACTGAATCGACGAGCGGGTGTGACGTGAATGCCTCGATCACGGCTGCCGGTGAGCGGCTTGATACCAGCAAATCCAAGTCGTGAACGACTTCTTTGCCGCGTCGGAAGCTGCCGGCAACATCTGCTAGCGTCACGTCCGGGTGGGAGCGCAGGTCATCAAGCAGAGTGGATGCGAGCGATGTCACCTCACCGAGAATAAACTTCCCGACGTTTTGTTTCCGGTGGGCGATAGCATCGAGGATCTTGGCCGCGGATTTTTCGCCAAATCCTTCCAGCGCGGCGACGCGGCCATCGCGGCAGGCACGTTCGAGCGCGGAGAGGGATGAGATTTGCAGCTTGTCCCACAAGACCTTGATTTTCTTCGCCCCTAATCCCTGAAGGTCGAACAACGTCAAGATATCGGGTGGGAATTCCTCCCGCAGATGGTTGTAAAATGGGAGTTCGCCGGTCTCGATGAGCGTCTTGATTTTTTCGGCAAGCGCCTGGCCGATTCCATCCAATTCTCCCAACCGGCCTTCGGCGGCGAGTTGTTTCAGGTCAGCGGACGTGGTTTCAATCGTACGTGCGCCATTCACGTAAGCCCGGATCTTGAACGGGTTTTCGCCTTTGATTTCGAGTAGGCGAGCGATGTTCTCGAGAACCTCGCAGATGGTGTCATTGGTCATCAGTCAGGGCGCGTAAGTTGCACAGCGGTTGCGCCACCCCGGCATCCATTTTGCTTCATTGCGGGCGGGCGGCGAGTTTTTCACCCGGAGCGTGAGGACCTGCTCAGCTGCTTTTGAGAACGACGGTAGGGGCGGCCCGGGTTTCATGGATTCAAGCACTTGAGAAAGTCCCCAGCCTTGGCTGTTATATCGTTCCGTCGGAGAAATTCCTTCGCCTTTGAAGTTCACGTAATCGATGAGGGCATACATCCCGAGAGGTTCTTCGGCGACCCTGTAAAAATTGGTGTGGATTTTTTCCCGGGATTTTTTGGGTGCCGCGGCGATCATTTGCGGGAGCGCATTCTCAAGGCGCAGCGCTGCGAACCGTGCCTGCCAGGGCACCGTGGTTTCGAGAAATTTCCGAAGTTCGATCATCCGCTTCGATTGAAAGTCGGCCATGAACTCAGTCCTTGTATTCCACGGGCATGCCCCCCCTTTTGCGACCCATGCCGGCATCGGCACATCGTTTGATGCCAACCATGCAACGAGTTTGGGGAAGCTTTCTTCGAACGGTCCGCGTTTTCCTTCCGGGTACCAAATGAAATGGCCAATGCCCAATGAGGCAAAAGCCTCACCCTTGTTCCATGAGGTGAGCCCGTCCACCGTGCCGGCACATTCGTTTTTCCAGATCCGCTGCCCAATTGCTCGCGCTTGCGAGTCGCTGAGTCGGATGCTTTGCCCGGAAACTGTCGCTATGCAAGCCATGCAAACTGCGGAGACTATCAAGTGTTTCATGTTGGCGAAAGGTAGCCAGATCGTGGCACGATGCCAGCCTGTTTCTTGAGCGCCGGGATCAACTGCCAGTCCTCCTCTCATTGTTTAGCGGGAAAGTTGATCGACTCGATCGCACGCACTGCGGTCTCCACGCCATTCTCGTGGCGCATTTTATCGCCAAGCATGCCCGCACTCGCCGCGAACCGGGGGTTTTTTATTGCTGCTCCGACTGCCCGCCCCAACGAGGATGACCGCACCGTAAGGCGTCGCAGCGAGGCGCTCGCTGCACCGAGTCGCACCAGTTCGTCGCCCCAAAGAAATTGGTCTGCGACGTGAGCGACGACAACGGATGGACGACCGGCAAGCAGTGCTGCCTGAGTGGTCCCCGAACCACCGTGGTGTACAATGACCGCGCAGCGTGGAAATAGGGCGCGATGCGGCACCCGCCCCACAAAAAAATTCATGTTGGACATCGCGAACTTGCCGAGAAGGGCATCCGGAAGCTGCATCACCGCGCGCACGCCTGCTGCTGCCGCGGCTCTTCTCCAGAGATTCACCGTTTGCTTGAGCAGTGTTGGGTTGGTCGGGACGAGACTGCCGAAACCAAAAAACACCGGAGGTGCTCCAGCATCCAGGAATTGCACCAGTTCCGCAGGGATCGTTTCGATCACGTCCTCCGCCGGGAAGTCCAGGAATCCGCAAACTACATGCTCTGGAGCCCAATCTGCAGGACGTTCAAACACAGCCGTACTCACTGTAATGAGGTTCAACGTCGAGGACGCCCACGAATGCAGCATGGTGTCTACCACCGTTGGAAGCTGGAGTTTTCGACGGAGCGTATTGACATTCCGTAGTGCGATTCGATTGATTGCCCATCGGGCCAGTTTCCACGCCATAGGATAGTGTGATGGCCCGAGGTCAAAAAACCCGGGAGGGTTGCGATACCGACTGGGTACTAAGCCATGGACCAATTGCACAGACACGTAGGGGATTCCGCTCTGCTCCGCTGCGGCCCGCACCGGATGCAGCGCAAAGTGACCGATAACCAAATCGGATTCTCGACATAATTCAACGGCCGCCGCGGTGATCTCCGGCATGACCGGGTGAAGCGCCCGAGAAAACAAGAGGCGCGCTTGTAGTGCTGGATGAGCCGCCAGCAAGAGCGCTGCTCCCAGAACCATGAATTCACGCGGAGATTTCAGCACCGGAGAACCGACCATGCGGATGCGAAAACCATGTCGTGCGGCGAGCCGGGAATAATCGCGCTCAGCGACCTCCGTGATTACTAACGTGACGTCGTGCCCGGCTCGGGTCAGCCCTGCAGCGAGCGCCGCGAATGGGCGCACGTCTCCCTCGCTTCCCCAGGTTTGAAGGCCAATTTTCATGCAGGGCGTGAGGGTTTCAGAAAGCGAAAGATTTCACAATCCTCGCGCGAATGGGTTGCCATCCGCGCCGATGATGGCGATGGTTGTCGGCTTTCATCACTCAGACCACCGAATTTCATGCTTACCATTCGCAAACTCAAAAAAACGTTCGCTGGGCGAACCCTGTTCGAAGACGCTTCCATGCAGGTCAATTATGGAGAGCGTGTCGCTCTTGTCGGCCCGAATGGGGCCGGAAAATCCACGTTGTTTTCTATCATTCTAGGCCAGGACGACGCCGATAGCGGGACATTACAGCGCGATGAATGGACGATGGTTGGATATTTGCCTCAGGAAAGCGAACCCGTGGGAGAAGAAACCGTCCTCGATATTGCGACCGGCCGAGTGGGTGAGTTACCAGCGATTGAGGCAACGCTGCGTGCATTAGAGGAAAAGGGGGATGTGGATTGCGCGGCCTATTATGAAGCCCAGGCGAAATTTGACGCGCTGAATGATCCGCAGGTCGAAGCGAAGGCAAAAAAAATGCTGACTGGCCTGGCGTATAAAGAATCCGACTTCAACCGCCGTGCGCGGGAGATGAGCGGGGGCTGGGTGATGCGCGCCCACCTCGCGCGATTGCTTGTGATGGAGCCGGACCTCCTCATGCTTGATGAACCGACCAACCATCTGGATTTGATGACGTTGCTCTGGTTGCAGGATTATTTAAAAACCTACTCCGGTGCCATATTGCTGATTTCGCATGATCGGCAATTCATGGACGAGATCATCGAGGTCGTTTTTGAAATCGCCGATCAGCGCCTCCTCGAATACAAGGGAAACTACACCGCTTTTGAGGTCCAGCGGGAGGCAAATTACGAACGCCAATCGGCCGCTTATAAAAACCAGCAGAAGGAGATCGCCGCGTTGCAGGAGTTTGCCAATCGCTTCCTTTCCGTCGCATCCAAGGCGTCTCAAGCGCAGAGCAAGATCAAACAGATTGAGCGGATGGAAAAAGTCGGGAAACCGCTGCCACCGAAGAAGCCGTTCCGGTTTCAGATCCCGCAACCACCGCGCGGCGGTCAGCGGTCATTGCTGTTGGAAGGAATCCACATGGCGTATGGCGAACATAAAGTTTACGAGAACTTGGAACTTTCCATCGAGCGTGGTGAGCGGACCGTGTTGGTCGGGCCGAATGGTTCCGGGAAATCGACGCTGCTAAAAATTCTTGCTGGTGTGCAGGAATTCCAAAAAGGGGATCGTCGTGAAGGCCACAATTCTAAGATCGGATATTTTAGCCAACATCGGTCGGATAGCTTGGACCCGGAAAAAACTATCCTTGAAGAAGTAATGTCCAGTGCTCCCATGCTGCGCGAGGAGGAAGCCCGAGGCGTGCTCGGGTCGTTTTTGTTTAAGAAAGACGACATCTACAAAAAGACACCGGTGTTGAGCGGGGGCGAAAAAAGCCGACTCAACTTGGTCAAATTTCTCGTCGATCCGCCCAACCTACTCCTCATGGATGAGCCCACCACGCACTTGGATATCCACAGCGTGGAATCGCTCATTCTGGCGTTACAGAATTACGAAGGCACGCTCGTCTTCATATCACATGATGTCCATTTTATCCGCAAACTTGCGACCAAGGTGCTCCATGTGCGTGCAGGTAAAGTGGTCCCGTATCCCGGGGGCTACGATTATTACCTCGAGAAGTCGGGTGGCGACGCTCGGGCGGCAATTACGTCTTAATGATTTTTTTCGTCTCAGGTTCGGTCTCCTCAAGCCCGTCCACATGGCTGGCTCCGATGTGTCCGCGCCCCTCATCAATGACTGATCCTTCCCAAAGTCCTACCTTTTTCGCGTAAGCGGCGCGGCCAAGCATGTGGGCGGCGACTGGCGCCGTGAGGAAAATAAACGTAACCGTGATCAGCGCCTTGGTCGCTACCGCGAGATCATGGAAATGCAAGGCGCTTCCAATGAGGAGCAATGCCACGCCGAGCGAGGCACCCTTGGTGGATGCATGCATGCGGGTAAAAAGATCGGGCATCCGAAAAATGCCAAGCCCTGCTAGATTCATAAATCCCGCACCCAGCACCAGCAGCGCCGCGACAATCGCGGAAATCATTTGAAGACTCCTTTTTCAATACTGATTGCCAATGCTACGGTCCCCAGGAACGTGATGATCGCGATCGCGAGCGCCACATCCAGTAACATTTTTTGCCCCGTCGTTATTGACGTCAATGCCAATACTCCGATGGCCATCGTCGCAATCACATCCAGCGCGACCACACGGTCGGGGAGAGATGGACCTCGCAGCAGACGCAGGAATGCAAACGCCATCCCGAGAACTAAGAGAAGGGTGGCGAGCCAGCAGCCGGTTTGAAGGATTGGGTTTAATTCCATGGTGGGCTAGCGAAGGATTTCGAGCACGCGGCGCTCCAGGTTGTCGGTGATGTCAGCCCGCAGGGCATCGATGTCATGAATATACATCGCATGAATATACAATATTTTGCGATCCTCGGAGATGTCGAGGCTGAGTGTGCCCGGAGTCATCGTGATTAAGTTTGCAAGCAAGGTGATTTCGAGGTCTGTCTTCGCTTTGATCGGAATCGCGACCACCCCTGGCTTCATGTAGTGCGTCGGAGTGAGGATGTCGGCGGCGATAATGACGTTGGATTTGAGAAGTTCCCAGAGATAGTAGAGAAAGAATGCGAAGACCTTCGGCGGTTTGGTGAAGTAAGTGCGTGAGTCCTCGCGTTTGTGATAGATCACCCACAGGAAAGCATAGCTGACAAAAAACCCGGAGATCAGCGTCCACGCATCAATAGATCCGAGTAGCCCGGCCCAGATCAGCGTGAGAAACAAATGGATTCCGCCGAGCATTATCCCCGCCCTCCCATCACTGCTTGGATGTATTCATCCGGATTAAGCAACTGCTCTGCCGCGCGGAGGGCAAAATCGAAGAAGAACTCCGGTGCCAAGCCGATGCAGACGGTGAGCACTGCAAGCACGACGACGGGTGAGAATAAAAACCAGCCCTGCATTTTCGTGAGTGCCGCTGGGTTCACAGGGTGATCGGCGTGCGGCTTTTTCCAAAATGCTTCGTTCCAGATCTTGATCATCGAGAACAAGGTAAGCAACCCGACTGCGAGCGCAATCGCTCCGAGGATGGCAGCGCCCGGATTAAAGAGCGTGTCCCCTGCGAGACTCGCCTTCACGACGGTAAACTTGGCAAAAAATCCCGACAGCGGTGGAATTCCGCCGAGCGACATGGCTGGAATGAAAAATAAGAGCCCCAGCCACGGGGTGGCTGCATACAGTCCTCCCATTTTTTTGAGATTGAATGTGCCCGTGTACCGCTGGGCAATCCCGCTGATCAAATACAGGTTGGTTTTCACCAAGATGTGGTGAAAGAGATAGAACACCGTTCCCGCCAGAGCCAGTGGGGTGAATAGCGCCAGCCCGAGAATCATGTATCCAATCTGGCTGATGATATGAAAAGACAACAGCCGACGGAAGTCGAACTGCGACATCGCCCCCAGCACGCCACAGACCATCGTGAAGCCCGCAAGAACAAGCAGCAGGCCATGCGTGAAGAACATATCGCCCGTGAAAATCAATGTGAAGACCCGGATCAGTGCATACACGCCGACCTTGGTCAGGAGGCCGGCAAAGATTGCCGAAATCGCAACGGGTGGCGTGTGATAAGATGCCGGTAGCCAGAAGAACAACGGGAAGATCCCCGCCTTCACCCCAAACGCCACTAGGAACAACATGGCTGTGATGGTCAGTAACTCGGGCTCCATCAGATCCTTCGTCTTCAGCGCAAGGTCTGCAAAGTTGAGCGTGCCGGTTTTCGCATACAAAATCCCGCAAGCCGTCAGGAAAAATGCGGATGAGATCAAATTCAATACGACATATTTGATCGCCCCTTCCATCTGCGCCCGTTCTCCACCAAGCGTCATCAATACAAACGACGAGAGAAGCATGACCTCGAACCATACAAACATGTTGAAAATGTCACCCGTAAGAAACGACCCGACGACCCCCAGAATCATAAAATGCAGGAACGCGTAGTACCCGAAGCGCTCCCGCCCGGCATCAATGTCTGCGACGGAATACACCGCCACGGTAAACCCGATGATTGCCGCAACGAGCACCATGATTGCTGCCGTCAGATCCGCGACGAGCGAGATTCCAAAGGGTGCCGGCCAGTTGCCGATGGTGATGGCCTGAATTCCATCTTCCGCAACCACAGCAAAAAGATTCACTGCGGCGACCACGAGAACGAGCATGCCTGCCACGCCAATCCAGCGCTGCGCCACGGGCACACGCCAGCACATGATGCAAGCAAGCGCCGAGGTAAACGGAACAATAATGCAAAAAGTCAACGCATCCATCAGACGTCCGTGCCCTTCATTTCGTCCAGGTCGTCGGTCCCGACGGTCTCATCTACGCGCTGTGTCATTGCCAAAGTAAAAGCCAGCACGCCGAAGCTGATCACGATGGCTGTGAGGATCAGCGCCTGGGGCAGGGGATCCGCCGCAGTGGGCGGAAGCGCAGTCGCTCCCTCCTCCACAAATGCAACTGCTCCGGTCGTTAAACCGGCAGACGTAAGGATCACCAGATGCACTGCCTGGCTCAACACAGCGATACCGAAGATCATCTTGATCACACTGCGGCGCAGCAGCAAATACGACGCTACCGCAAACAGAACACCGATGGTGATGGCGAGGACTAATTCCATGGCTCCACTCCTTTCTGGTCCGGGTCCTCGGGATCGTCCGCCAGAACAAACACAATCAAAGACACCACCCCAAGCACCACAATATACACGCCAACATCAAAAAATATCGGTGTCCCTAGTTTTCCGATCACAGGAATCTGCGTCTTATCCCAGACGCCAGTCAGGAACGGTAGGTTTTTGAAAGTCGAAAGCAGACCGCTTGCTAGGGCAACCGCAAGTCCTGCAGCAATCAAAGTCCGGCAATCCACCAGCAACAGCTTCCGCGCGGATGGCACCCCGAATCCAATTGCCTGCAGGGCAAAAGCAGCACCTGCAACGAGTCCGCCACAGAATCCTCCCCCTGGTAGGTTGTGGCCCCGCAGCAGGAGAAACACCGAGAACACCAGCAGCAGCGCGATGATGAAGCGGTTGGTTGTGTTGAGGATCAGCGTTTTCATGATTTAGGCTTCGCTGTTCCTTTCGGGCGGAGTTTCAGCATCGCAAGGATTCCCAGTGCCGCGATGGCAAGCACTACGATCTCGCCGAGCGTGTCGAGTGCGCGGAAATCGACGAGGATGACATTTACCACATTTCGACCATGCGCCAGTGGTTGGCTGTTCTCAGCCATGTAAGCTGAAATCGGGATGTTCGTGGATTCAAAGTGAAAGGCGACGAGCACAAGCAGGGCCATTACAGTTCCGAAGATTGCCGATAAAATCGCATCTCGAATCCGGATGGCTTTGGACGAGAATTCGCGCAGATTTGGCAGCTTGTAGAATGCGAGCACGAACAGCACTACGGTAAGCGTTTCGATCAGGATTTGTGTCATCGCCAGATCCGGGGCGCTGAAAAGAAAGAACAGCATCGCCACTCCAAGACCGACCACACCGAGCATAAGGATCGCCGAAAATCGTGACTTTGCAAAACACGCGAAGATCGCAGACAGCACGATTAAGACACAGACCGTGACGCCGAGCAGCGAAACGGGAACCATGGCCCCCATGTCCAGAGTGAACGGGTTGCGTGGTAGAAGCCACACAAGGAGTAGCACGGCAAATCCTCCCACGGTCAGGATGTAGTTCCGAAGTTTTCCATTTTGCAACACCCGCGTCTGCCATGCGGCGAAGGCAAGCACACCGTCGATGATTTTAAAATAAGCTCGCTCCGGTCCGATGGCGGTTAGCATGGTATAGGTCGGTGCCATAGCCCGCCGCCAGGCCCCTGCCGCCAGGTAAATCCCCGCACCGACCAAGAGCGTGAGCATACTCAAATAGAACGCTGTATTGAATCCGTGCCAAAGTTTCAACTCCACGACATAGGAGGGGTCTCCAACGACAGCCGCAGCGGCGGCGGTGAGTAAGTGATCTCCGACGAGGGCCGGGAATAATCCGGTCGCAACCGCAACAATTCCCAATACCACGGGTCCAATCCACATCGTCCAAGGACCTTCATGCGCGTGTTTAGGCGTCTTTTTCAGCGCTCCAAAATACGGGCGCAACCCCGCGATTGCCGCGAGTGCCGCCATGACCATGCTTGCCCCAACCCCCAGCGCTTCCCACAGAAATGGCGGGCCATCTGCATCGAGCAGGGCTTTATAGAAATACTCTTTGCTGACAAACCCGATCACCAGCGGAATCCCCGCCATGGAGAGTGCCCCGAGGACCGCGCCGACGGTCGTAAATGGCATCACGCGCCGCAATCCGGATAACTCGGAGATTTCGCGGGTGCCGGTTTCATGATCCACGGTGCCCGCCGTCATGAATAGCGCGGCCTTATACAAGGCGTGGGCCAGGAGATAGACCAGGCACGCTTTCACCGCCATCTCAGTGCCGATGCCCAACAACATCGTCAATGTCCCCAGCACCGAAAGCGTGGTGTATGCGAGGATCTTTTTGAGATCGGTTTCGCGCATTCCGAGAAATACGCCCGTGAGCATCGTGACCGCACCGACAGGCGCAACAATCATCGTCCATAGCGCGTGGTCCGAGAGGCAGGGATGCAACCGCGCGAGGAGGAATACGCCCGCCTTGACCATCGTTGCAGAATGCAAAAATGCACTCACCGGCGCCGGTGCCGCCATCGCGTTGGGTAACCAGAAATGAAAGGGAAACTGTGCCGACTTGGTAAAGGCACCGAGTAGAATCAGCCCGAGAATAACCGGGAACTCCGGCAATCCAGTGATGACACCCGTACCGAGTGCAATCAAACCGCTGATTTCATACGTTCCAGTGCCGAGTCCGAGTAGAATGAATCCTGCCAACATGGCCAACCCGCCAGCCCCTGTCACCAGCACCGCCTGCAGTGCGGACGTCCGGGATTTTGGATCTTCGTGGTAATACCCGATCAGCAAAAACGAAGTGATGCTGGTTAATTCCCAGAAGATAAACAGGAGGATGAGATTGTCGGAGGCAACCACCCCGAGCATCGCAGCCATGAAGCTGAGGAGATACAGATAGAACTTCCCGAGGCTCTTACTGCCGTGGAGGTAGCCTGCCGAATACCAGACGATAAACGTACCAATTCCGCTGATAATCAACAGGAACAAAAGGCTCAATCCATCGACGAAAAAACCCAGCGAAATTCCCAACCCCGGCGCCCAGGGGATCGATGCCTTTACCGCACCGCCATCGGCCATCGCAGGAATGAGCGTTGCGTAATAAACAAAACCGGCCAGCGGGACGAGCGCGAGAATCTTGCCCAAACGGTCTCCCAGCATCTGATGCAACCGCGGAGCGGCAAATGCCGCAACGAAGATCGCTAGAATGGGAAACACGACTGCTATAGACATGGAAAAGTTAAATCGATTTTCATCGCCGGAGTCAGCCCTGCGAACCGATATAACCTTTTCAGATTCGGATCAATGTCAACGCAAACCGGCCAAAATCGGCCGCGAAGAGCAATCAAATATTGTCGCCAAGGAACGTGTGAATCCCACACTCCGCTTTATCAAACCCGGTCCAGCGGCCCGCGCGCTCGCCACCCGACTCGCCGACCGGCCGCGTGCACGGGAGGCAGCCAATGCTACGATAGCCCCGCGACTGAAGCGGATTCACCGGAATCTCCCGCTCTTTGAGGCGCGCTTGCACTTGATCCCGCGACCAGTTTGCCATCGGATTCAATTTCAAGATGTATTGATCGTGGAGCACATCGAATTTGTACAGTTCTGCAATCTGCGTTTTTTGTCGCTCGTCCGACTGTTGCCGTCGGAGTCCGGTAATCCAGACATCCAGTGTTTCCAGTTTTTTCTGAAGTGGGATCACTTTGCGCATCGTGCAGCACAAGTCTGGAGAGCGTGTCCAGAGCGCCTCACCGTGCTCCGCCGCTTGCTCCTTCACCGTTTGCTCGGGGTGCAGCGACTCGATGGGCAGGCCGAACTTGTCCTCCAACTGCCGCTTCAATTCCAAGGTTTCTGGGAACAATAACCCCGTATCAATAGTGAAAACCGGAAATTTGAAGCCGCACCGCACCGCGGTATCGATCACCACCAATCCGGCCCCCTGAAAGCTGGTGCCAATCCCCGCCCGGTCGCCATACGTCTCCCACGCCCAAGCCAGAATCTCCTCCACCGAGGCCTGCTCGAACTCGTCCGCCTTACGATGGATCACGTCCGGATTGAATTTCTTTAGAGACATAGAACAACAAAACCTACATTCAACGACCAATTCAGTCAAGGTTCCGGCCGGATGTCACCAGGGAGAGCGCGTTCCCCCGAAATCTGAATGGGAATATCCGCAGAGCAGAGGAAGTTCTCGAGATTGGAAAAGGTCACGACGCCTTCGCTCGCAGCGTCTCCCAGAGTCGAGAGTGATTCAGTAAGATTTCTTCGGGGCCTTCTTGGATCGCCTCGGTGTTGAGAGCCTGTGTGCTCATCGTGGCGTGGGCATCCAGGCCTCCCATGATGGCGTGCAGCAGTTCGCGGTTGATATCAGGGGAATTCGCGAATTTTTCCTTCGTGTTATTCTCAGCTTGTTGCCGCAGGGTTTCTGATTCGAGCAGCTTCCCTCGCAAGACGCTGTTCACGTAGACGAGTTTGTCTTGGTCCGTTAGCTCGCCATCGAAGAGGTTATTTACCTTCTCGATGATCTCCGAGAGATACCCCTTTTCTTTTTCCTGCGCGACGCCGCTCCCGGCTACGGTAATGGGATCGAGAGTTGGTGTTTTACCTATCCCGAGTGGCATCGAACGCATTCTGAGGTTATTGAGCGTGTGACGGGTAAGGATTACCTTGGACAGGTCGATGCCCTCGCGTTGCCTTCCGAACTCAAGCAGTGGCAGAAGCCGTTTATAGAAAATGCAACGCTTCCCGATGGCAGTGTTGACCGCACATCGGGGCCTCAAGCATACGAGATGCCTGCGGATATATGCCCGAAAAATTGGTGGCGCTTTTGAAATCGCGCTGCGCTCCGTATTTCTCCGGAATCTGGTCCGGATGATGGTAGCCCTCGAGGGACTACTTCTTTTTGGCTTGTCCTGCGACCTGCTTCGCCGCTTGGGCGTTGCTTTTGTTTTTGCTCGTGCTGCTTTGTTTAGACTCCTTTTGAGAAGTCTTTTTTTGATTTGCTTTCGGAGATTTATCACCCATCTGGCGATTCTCTGCTATCGCGAGGGGATTGTAAATACCGATTCGCATCTGGGGCGGTAAGCGGGCGCATCTCCGATAAGTGCAAAAAAAGAAAAAGCTGAACTACGTTCTGAATTGAGAACAAAAAGAAGCCATGCAATGGCCGATCATAGTTCAGGGGCGCGAAGTGGATGAGGAAAAGGTGCGCTGGCTCTCGGGCTGGATCGCTGAGCGTGGCCACTGGAGCCGACGCAGGTTGGCCGGTGAGTTGTGCGTGTTGTGGGATTGGCTAGATGGAATCGGACGGGCCAAAGATTTGGCGGCCCGGCGCTTTCTGCTCAAGATGGAAGAGCGCTGCTGGATTGTTCTGCCGCCATTGCGGGAAGTTTACCGCAAGCCGCGAGCAGGCATTCGATTATGCAGAAACTAGGGGTCAGTGTGCAAATCTTGACAAAATGGGAAGGCAGAGAGATGTTGGAAAGATGGCTCGGCGTGTGCGAATCGAATACGGCGGGGCGTTTTATCACGTCATGGCGCGGGGGAACCGGCGGGAGGCAATATTTTTAGACGATGAGGAAAGGCGGTTTTTCCTGCAGGCGCTTTCGGAGGCCTGCGAAAAGACGGGGTGGCGAGTGCATGCGTGGGTGCTGATGGGCAACC
>Ga0105055_10000713_pt1 | contig 53427 bp, 69 predicted proteins | sample BON03_FD_78090 | JGI IMG/M metagenome (GOLD analysis project Ga0105055, IMG submission 78090) | Freshwater microbial communities from Lake Bonney liftoff mats and glacier meltwater in Antarctica - BON-03 | ecosystem: Environmental > Aquatic > Freshwater > Ice > Glacier meltwater | place: Lake... | reverse complement strand
GATGCGCACACATAAGCGCCTAATCGACATCATCGACCCAACACCTAAGACTGTTGATTCATTGATGCGTCTCGACTTGCCAGCTGGCGTCGACATCGAGATTAAGCTCTAAGGAAAGGACGAGAATAATGTTATATACAACGCAATCTGGCGGATCGTCCATCAAGGGCGTCCTCGGTAAGAAGTTAGGCATGACCCAAGTTTTCGATGCCAACAACAAAATGATTCCTGTAACTGTTGTTTCAGTTGAATCATGTGTTGTAACGCAAATTCGCACACCTGAAAAGGATGGCTACTCAGCGGTGCAACTTGCTTACGGTGCAATCGACCCAAAGAAAATTTCTAAGCCATTAACTGGCCACTATGCAAAGGCAGGCGTCACTCCTCGTCGCTCCGTTGCAGAACTTCGCACACTTTCAGCAGCGGATTACACAGTTGGTCAAGAAATTGGCGCAACAACTTTCGCCGCTGGTGATCTGGTTGATGCAACTGGAACAAGCACAGGTAAAGGAACTGCTGGTGTTATGAAGCGCCACGGTTTCGGTGGTCTTGGTTCATCTCACGGTGTAGATCGTAAGCACCGTATGCCCGGTTCAATCGGTGCATGCTCAACACCTGGTCGCGTATTCAAAGGAATGCGCATGATGGGTCGTATGGGTGCAGAGAAAGTTACAACTCAGAATCTTCTTGTTCAATCAGTTGATGCAGAGAACAACTTGCTTCTTATCAAGGGTTCAGTACCGGGTCCTGATGGCGCATTGGTCTTCATTCGTTCAGCTGCAAAGAAAGCAATCTTTGAAACAGCATCAGGAAAGGTTGGTGCATAACCATGGCGCTTACCGTTGAAGTTAAAAACGCATCAGGAGTAAAAGTTGGAAGCGTTGATCTTCCATCAGAAATCTTTGATGCTCAAACAAATATTCCTCTGATCCACCAAGTCGTTACAGCGCAACTTGCAGCTGCTCGTCAAGGAACTCAGAAAGCCAAGAACCGTGGAGAAACTTCTGGTTCAGGTAAGAAACCGTTTAAGCAAAAGGGAACAGGCCGTGCCCGTCAGGGTTCGATCCGCGCTCCTTTGCAACGCGGTGGTGGAGCAGCACATGCTGTTCGTCCACGTTCATATTTCCAGCGCACGCCAAAGAAGATGATTGCCGCAGCACTTCGCGGAGTTCTCTCTGATCGTCAGCGCAATGCACGTATTCACGTGATTGATTCTGTTACAACAGCGCCTTCAACAAAGGCAGCCCTTGCAGCAGTTCGTCAATTCTCATCACGTCGTCATCTTCTAGTTGTTGTCTCACGTAACGAAGACGCTGCATGGCGTTCACTTCGCAACGCTGATGATCTTCACCTATTAGTTCCAGATCAACTAAATGCATATGACATCTTGAAGAGCGATGACGTTGTCTTCTCAGAAGCAGCGATCAATGACTTCCTCAAGGCTAAATCTGCAGTTAAAGCAGGCGGCAAATCAGTTAAGTCTGTTGCACGCGAAAGTGAGGTAACAGCATGAAAGACTACCGCGACGTTTTAGTTGCACCTGTTGTTTCTGAAAAGAGCTACGGGTTATTGGATGAGAACAAGTACACATTCATTGTTGCTCCAGATGCTAATAAGACTGAAATCAAGATTGCAGTCGAGAAAGTTTTCGGAGTTAAGGTAATTAGTGTCAACACTATGAACCGTCAAGGAAAGAACAAGCGCACACGTTTTGGTGATGGAAAGCGCAAAGACACAAAGCGAGCAATCGTTCATGTGGCCGCTGGCGACCGTATCGACATCTTCGGAGGTCCCGTTTCTTAAGGGCAACCTTACGAATAGGGATTTCTAGAAAAGGATCATCATGGCACTTCGCAAACTCAAGCCAACGACCCCCGGTCAACGCGGCGCAAGCGTTCCTGATTTCGCTGAAATCACACGCACAACTCCAGAAAAATCTTTGGTACGTCCAATTCACTCAAAGGGTGGACGTAACAACCAAGGTCGCATCACTGTTCGCCACCAGGGTGGAGGACACAAGCGTGCATACCGTCTGATCGATTTCACCCGTAACGATAAGGATGGAATTCCAGCAAAGGTCGCACACATTGAATACGACCCAAACCGCACAGCGCGTATCGCACTTCTTCACTATGCAGATGGAGAAAAGCGTTACATCATCGCTCCAAATAAACTTGAGCAAGGTGCAACAGTTGAGAACGGTCCAAAAGCCGATATCAAATCTGGAAACAACTTGCCTCTTCGTAACATCCCAGTAGGTACAACTGTTCACGCAATTGAACTTCGCCCAGGTGGCGGAGCAAAGATCGCTCGTTCAGCTGGAGCTTCTGTACAACTCGTTGCAAAAGATGGTCCATATGCGCAACTGCGTATGCCATCTGGCGAAATTCGTAACGTAGATGTTCGTTGCCGTGCAACTGTTGGTGAAGTTGGAAACGCAGAACAATCCAACATCAACTACGGAAAAGCTGGCCGCAAGCGTTGGTTAGGTATTCGTCCATCGGTTCGTGGTGTTGTTATGAACCCAGTAGATCACCCACACGGTGGTGGTGAAGGTAAAACTTCTGGAGGTCGTCACCCGGTTAGCCCTTGGGGTAAGCCTGAAGCACGTACTCGTAAGAAGAAAGCATCTGATTCCATGATCGTCCGTCGTCGCAAGTCGAACAAGAAGCGGTAGGAGAGAACCCTTATGCCAAGAAGTCTCAAGAAGGGTCCATTCGTTGATGGACATCTACTTAAAAAAGTGGATGCACAGAACGATGCCAACACTAAGAACGTGATCAAGACCTGGTCACGCCGCTCGATGATCATTCCTTCAATGATTGGACACACAATTGCAGTACACGATGGCCGCAAGCACGTTCCGGTTTTCGTAACTGACGCAATGATTGGACACAAGCTTGGTGAATTCTCACCAACTCGTACATTCCGTGGACACGTTAAAGATGATCGGAGAGCAGCTCGTGGCTAATACAAATACACCGGCAACAGATGCTCTAATCGCTCGCGCAGTATTGCGCGACATTCGACACACTCCACAGAAAGCACGTCGCGTAATCGATTTGGTTCGTGGAATGCGTGCTGATGAAGCACTTAACGTTCTTAAGTTTGCACCTCAATCTGCAGGTTCAGATATTTACACTTTGCTTAACTCAGCAATAGCAAACGCTAAAGCTAAGAACCCAGCAATTCGTGATGCATCTGAACTTTGGGTTGTTGAAGCGCTAGTGGATGAGGGACGCACAATGAAGCGTTTCCGCCCACGTGCACAAGGTCGCGGTTTCCGTATCTTGAAGCGCTCAAGCCATATCTCACTTGCTGTTAGCGATGTAAAAGCTACAAGCAAAACAATTTCACGTACATCAACAATGACACAGACACGTAATCCAAAGCGTGCTGATAATTCAGCGAAGGGAGCGACCAAGTAATGGGTCAAAAAGTTAACCCACACGGGTTCCGCCTCGGTATAACAACTGAATTCAAGTCACGTTGGTATGCAGACAAGCTTTACAAGGATTACGTCAAGGAAGATGTAGAAATTCGTCGCTTGATGAATAAGGGCATGGAGCGCGCAGGCGTTTCTCGCATTGAAATTGAACGTACACGTGATCGTGTTCGTATCGATCTTCATACAGCGCGCCCGGGCATCGTTATTGGTCGTCGCGGACAAGAAGCTGACGTTCTACGTCAGAAGCTTGAGAAGCTAACTGGAAAGCAAGTACAGCTAAACATTCTCGAAGTTAAGAACCCAGAGATTGATGCGCAACTTGTTGCACAAGCAATTGCTGAACAATTAGCAGCTCGTGTTTCTTTCCGTCGCGCAATGCGTAAGTCAATGCAGTCAGCAATGAAGGCCGGAGCACAGGGCATTCGTGTTCAGTGCGGTGGTCGTCTTGGTGGCGCAGAAATGTCACGTTCAGAGTTCTACCGTGAAGGTCGTGTACCTCTACATACACTTCGCGCCGATATTGATTACGGTTTCTATGAAGCCGCAACAACTTTCGGTCGCTTAGGTGTGAAGGTTTGGATCTACAAGGGTGAAGTTATTGGTTCACGTGCAGAGCGTGCAGAGAAAGCACTTGCAGAAGCTCGCGCACCAAAGCCAGAACGTCGCGGACCACGCGCACCTCGTGCACCACGCGCTGAAGTAACAACAAGCCAAGCAGCGCCACAAGCCGTAGCACCACAAGCCGTAGCACCACAAGCCGTAGTACCACAAGCCGTAGCAACAGAAGCGCCAGTCGCTCCAGTTGCAACTGAAGGAGGCGAGGCATAAATGTTAATTCCTCGTAAGGTCAAGCACCGTAAGCAGCACCACCCATCGCGCTCAGGTGCGGCAAAAGGTGGAACAGCGGTTGCATTCGGTGACTTTGGTATTCAAGCTCTAGAGCCTGCATACGTAACTAACCGTCAGATCGAAGCTGCTCGTATTGCGATGACTCGCTATATCAAACGTGGTGGAAAAGTTTGGATCAACATTTATCCAGATCGTCCAATCACAAAGAAGCCTGCTGAAACTCGTATGGGTTCCGGTAAGGGTTCTCCAGAATGGTGGATCGCAAACGTAAAGCCAGGTCGCGTTATGTTTGAAATCTCAGGAGTTACAGAAGCAATTGCAACAGAGGCTATGCGTCTTGCAATTCACAAACTCCCAATGAAGTGTCGTGTAGTAAAGCGTGAGGAGGCATAAAGTGGCTAACGTTAACGAAGAATTACGCCAACTAACAGATGATGAATTAGCAACAAAGGTGCGCGAAGGTAAAGAAGAACTCTTTAACTTGCGCTTCCAAGCTGCTACTGGTCAACTCGAATCACACGGTCGCCTCGGAGCAGTCCGCAAGGAGATCGCACGTCTTTACACAATTATCCGCGAACGCGAACTAGGAATCGGAGGCGCTGCCTAATGAGTACCGAAAATCGCGCAGACCGCAAGACACGTGAAGGAATTGTCGTTTCAGACAAAATGGATAAGACGATTACCGTTGAAGTATCAAACCGCGTAAAGCACGGGATGTACTCAAAGGTTCTCTCTCGTTCGAACAAGCTAAAGGCTCACGACGAGACCAATAGCGCAGGTACTGGAGATCGCGTTTTGATTATGGAAACACGACCAATTTCAGCAACAAAGCGCTGGCGTCTAGTTCAAATCATCGAGAAAGCTAAGTAAGGGGCAGGATAAAAAATGATTCAACAAGAATCGCGCCTACGCGTCGCGGATAACACTGGAGCCAAAGAGCTTCTCTGTATTCGTGTTCTCGGTGGCTCCTCCCGTCGTTACGCCGGTATCGGAGACATCATCGTCTGTTCAGTCAAGGATGCAATTCCTGGTGGACAAGTTAAGAAGGGTGAAGTCGTAAAGGCTGTCATCGTTCGTACAGTTAAAGAACGTCGTCGTCCAGATGGTTCTTACATTAAATTCGACGAGAACGCAGCAGTCATCCTTAAAGCAGATGGCGAGCCACGCGGAACTCGTATCTTCGGACCAGTTGCTCGCGAACTTCGCGACAAGAAGTTTATGAAGATCATTTCACTCGCTCCGGAGGTGCTCTAACCATGGCGAAGATTAAGAAAGATGACACAGTGCTTATAATTGCTGGCAAGAACAAGGGCGTTACAGGCAAGGTTCTCGATGTTGATAATGCTCGCATTCTTGTTGAAGGTGTTAACCGCGTAATGCGCCACACCAAAGAATCAACAACCGAGCGCGGCGTCAAAGTCGGCGGAATCGTTACTCAAGAAGCATCTATCCATATTTCGAATGTCATGATCGTTGATGCAGATGGCAAGGGAACTCGCCTTGGTGTTCGCAAAGATGAAGAAGGCAAAAACATTCGTATCTCACGTCGCACCGGAAAGGACATCTAATGAGCACAGCAGTTGATGTTCGTTTAAAGGCACGTTACCAAAGCGAGATCGCAGGCGCTCTCAAGACACAGTTTGGTTACAAAAACACAATGCAGATTCCAACACTTGTAAAAGTTGTTGTGAACATGGGTGTTGGCGAAGCAGCTCGTGACTCAAAGTTGATCGAAGGCGCAGTACGCGACCTAATGATCATCACAGGTCAGAAGCCTCAAGTCACCAAATCAACCAAGTCAATCGCGCAGTTTAAGCTTCGCGAAAACATGCCGATTGGTGCGCATGTAACTTTGCGTGGAGATCGTATGTGGGAGTTTGCTGATCGCTTACTTTCAATCTCTCTTCCACGTATCCGCGACTTCCGTGGACTTTCACCAAAGCAATTCGATGGAAACGGTAACTACACGTTCGGTTTAACTGAACAAGTAGTGTTTCCAGAAATCGAACAAGACAAGGTAGATCGCCCACGCGGTATGGATATCACTTTTGTAACCACAGCGAAAAACGATGAAGAAGGTCGCGCACTCTTGAAGTTGCTCGGTTTTCCTTTCAAGGAGGCATAAGAATGGCTAAAACATCACTGAAAGTTAAAGCTGCTCGTAAGCCAAAGTTTAAAGTTCGTGGCTACACCCGTTGCCAGCGTTGCGGTCGTCCGCACTCTGTCTACCAAAAATTTGGACTTTGTCGCGTGTGCTTCCGTGAAATGGCGCACCGTGGTGAACTTCCAGGTATTACGAAATCTAGTTGGTAAAAGTACAAACGAAAAAAGTCTAAGCAAATTGCTTAGATACTGATTCGAGAAAGGCCATAGGCCACGTATGACAATGACAGATCCGATCGCAGACATGTTGACACGTCTGCGCAACGCGAACTCTGCTTACCATGACACGGTTTCAATGCCGTCATCATCGGTTAAAGCACGCATTGCAGAAATCCTTCAGAAAGAGGGATTTATTGCAGGCTACCGCGTTGAAGATTCAACAGAAAATGTTGGCAAGAATTTAATTCTTGACCTCAAGTTCGGCACAAACCGTGAGCGTTCAATCGCCGGTTTACGTCGAGTAAGCAAGCCAGGACTTCGCGTTTACGCAAAGTCAACAGCTCTTCCAAAAGTACTTGGTGGACTTGGCGTTGCAATCATTTCAACTTCATCTGGATTGCTTACTGATAAGCAAGCCAACAAACAGGGTGTAGGCGGAGAAGTTCTCGCCTATATATGGTGATCTAATATGTCACGTATTGGTCGCATGCCTATCGCTGTTCCATCTGGCGTAGAAATCACAATTAACGGTCAGCTCGTTGCAATCAAGGGACCTAAGGGTTCACTTTCACTCAACGTTGCTTCACCAATTCAAGTTTCACAAGCAGATGGTGTTCTCACCGTTGCTCGTCCAAATGAAGAGCGCGTAACTCGCTCACTTCACGGCCTATCTCGCACACTTGTTGCCAATATGGTTACAGGAGTAACTGATGGTTACACGCTAACAATCGACATCGTCGGTGTTGGTTACCGTGTTGCAGAAAAGGGTAAGGATCTTGAATTCTTACTTGGATACAGCCACCCAATTGCATTCCCAGCTCCTGAAGGAATTTCTTTCAAGGTTGAGTCACCAACTAAATTGCATATCAGCGGAATCGATAAGCAACTTGTTGGCGAAGTTGCAGCCAAGATTAAGAAGCTCCGTAAGGCAGATCCTTATAAGGGCAAGGGCCTACGTTTGGCAGGCGAAGTTGTTCGCCGTAAGCAAGGAAAGACAGGTAAGAAGTAATGGCAATCGGTGTAAAAGTCCGCAAGGGGTCAGCAACTAATGCTCGCGCCCGTCGTCACTTCCGTGTACGCAAGAAGGTCTCCGGAACTCCTTCGCGTCCACGTCTAGTCGTTTCTCGCTCTGCGCGCCACCTATTCGTTCAAATTATTGATGACACCCAAGGTAAGACTTTGGTTTACGCATCAACAATGGAGGAAGGTCTCCGTAAAGCAACTGGCGATAAGACTGCAAAGTCACGCGAAGTTGGCGCACTGATTGCAAAGCGTGGAAAAGAAGCCGGTATTTCAACCGTTGTCTTTGACCGTGCAGGTAACAAGTACACAGGTCGCATTGCAGCACTCGCAGATAGTGCACGAGAGAACGGATTGGAGTTCTAATGGCTGAAAATCCAACAACAACTACTGCTGTTGCACCAGATAATAAAGGTGCTGACAAAGGCCGTGGTCGTGGAACTGGCGAGCGTCGTGAACGTCGCGATGACCGCGATAAGGAGAAGTCTCAGTTCATGGAGCGCGTTGTCTTTATCAATCGTGTTTCTAAAGTTGTAAAGGGTGGACGTCGTTTCTCATTCACCGCACTAGTAGTTGTCGGCGACGGCAATGGCTCAGTCGGAGTTGGTTACGGAAAGTCCAAGGAAGTTCCACAAGCAATTGCTAAGGCAGTAGAGGAAGCAAAGAAATCTTTCTTCGTTGTCCCACGCGTTCAAGGAACTATTCCTCACCCCGTACAAGGTGAAACTGCAGCTGGCGTAGTTCTTCTTCGCCCAGCTAGCCCAGGTACCGGAGTTATTGCCGGTGGTCCTGTTCGTGCAGTACTTGAATGTGCTGGCATCTCAGATGTATTGACCAAGTCACTCGGTTCTAACAATGCAATCAACATGGTTCACGCCACTGTTGCTGCGTTGAAGATGCTCGAGTCACCAGCAGCAATCGCTGCTCGTCGCGGTCGTCCACTAGAAGATGTTGCACCTGCCGCAATTATCCGCGCTTCACAGATGACAGTTGGTGCCTAATGCCACGTTTAAAAGTAACTCAAATTAAATCTAAGGTCGGTAGCAAGCCTGAGATTCGCGATACCTTGCGTTCGCTTGGTCTAAAGCGCATCAATGATGTTGTCGTCAAAGAAGATCGTCCAGAAATTCGTGGCATGGTTAAAGCAGCCCGCCACTTGATCAAGGTTGAGGAGGTCGAATAAAGATGACTCTAAAACTTCATCACCTTCGTCCCGCACCAGGTGCTAAAAAAGCTAAGACTCGTAAGGGTCGCGGTGAAGCATCAAAGGGTAAGACTGCTGGTCGTGGCGGTAAGGGAACACATGCACGTAACACTGTTCGCCCAGGTTTTGAGGGTGGCCAGCTTCCGTTGGTTATGCGTTTACCTAAGCTTCGCGGCTTTAAAAACCCAGCACGTATTGAGTACCAAGCAGTTAACGTTGCAACCATTAACGATCTCTTCCCTAAAGGCGGAGACATTACTGTTGCAGATTTAATCGCTAAGGGCGCAGTGCGCGATAGCTTGCCAGTGAAGGTTCTTGGAAATGGCGATATCGCCGTAAAAGTTTCCATCACCGCGCATGCATTCTCAGCTTCTGCAGTTGAAAAAATTGCCGCAGCTGGTGGTTCTACAAAGGTTCTATAACAACAATCGTTTGATTTGTTAGAGGGAGAAGATTGATGCTTTCAGCATTTGCAATGGCGTTTAAGACACCAGATCTACGTAAGAAGATCTTCTTCACTCTTTCAATCATGGCCTTGTTCCGTTTTGGTTCAGTAGTTCCAACACCCGGTGTTTCATACACCGCTGTTCAAACATGTCTTAACCAAGTACAAACTGGCGGATTATTTGGTTTGATCAACTTGTTCTCTGGTGGAGCTTTAATTCAACTCTCTGTCTTTGCACTTGGAATCATGCCTTACATCACCAGCTCAATTATTGTTCAGTTACTTACAGTTGTTATTCCTCGCTTTGAAACTTTAAAAGCTGAAGGACAATCTGGAACTGCAAAGTTAACTCAGTACACACGCTACTTAACAATCGGTTTAGCAGTCTTGCAATCAACTGGTTTAGTTGCAGTTGCTCGTACACCGGGTCGTTTGATCTCAGGCTGTAACGAAGCAATTATTCCAGATACTTCATGGCAACGTATTGTCACAATGATTATTGTTATGACTGCAGGAACTTCAGTAATTATGTGGCTTGGTGAATTGATTACAGATCGTGGTATCGGTAACGGTATGTCAATCTTAATTTTCACATCTATCGCTGCAGGATTCCCAGGTCAACTTTGGAGCATTAAAGTTCAAAAAGGATTATTCGCATTTTTGTTCGTTCTAGCTGTAGGTATTCTTGTTGTGGCAGCGGTAGTCTTTGTTGAGCAAGCGCAACGGCGAATTCCAGTTCAATATGCCAAGCGCATGGTTGGCCGTCAGGCCTACGGCGGAACCAGTACTTATATTCCAATTAAAGTTAATCAGGCTGGTGTTATCCCAGTAATTTTTGCTTCATCACTTCTTTACATTCCTTCATTGATAGTGAACTTCACCAATAGCCAAGCAGCATGGGCAATTTGGGTTTCGCGTAACTTGGTAAATGGCGACAATTGGGTTTATGTGATTGCTTACTCAGCAATGATTATCTTCTTTACTTACTTCTACGTTGCTATAACGTTTAATCCTGATGAGGTTGCAGATAATATGAAGAAGTACGGTGGATTTATTCCGGGTATTCGTGCGGGTCGTCCGACTTCAGAATACTTGCAATATGTTCTTTCGCGTATCACTGCGCCCGGTTCGCTCTATCTGGCTCTTGTTGCAATCATTCCAATCGGTGCACTTATCTTGTTCGGTGCAACTCAAAACTTCCCATTCGGTGGAACTGCGATTTTGATCGTGGTTGGCGTTGGTCTTGATACCGCTAAGCAGATCGAAAGCCAGTTGCAACAGCGTTCATATGAGGGGTTCTTGCGCTAATGCGCTTAATCCTGGTTGGACCACCAGGTGCGGGTAAAGGAACTCAAGCGGCTTTTCTCTCTGCACATTATTCAATTCCACATATTTCAACTGGCGACATTTTTCGCGCCAATTTGAAAGCCGGAACTGAACTTGGCAAGCAAGCCCAAGCATTTATGGATCGCGGAGAACTCGTTCCTGATTCAGTAACGAATGACATGGTCAAAGATCGTCTAACTCAAAGCGATGTTCCTCATGGATTTTTATTAGACGGCTATCCTAGAAATATCGCACAAGCTGAGGTTCTTCGCGCATTTCTTACTGAAATTGGAATGCCTCTGCAAGCAGCCCTTGAACTTTCGATTGCACCAGAAGAAATTATTAAAAGACTATCCTCTCGTCGCACTTGTCGCGCTTGCGGTGCACCTTCAGAGGCTGGAGCAACTGCTTGCTCATCATGTGGAAAAACTGATCTATATCAACGTGAGGACGATAAAGAAGAAGTAATCGCGCGCCGACTTCGGGTTTTTCACGAGCAGACAGAGCCAATTATTAACTTCTATCGCAATGAGGCTTTGCTCCTTACAATTTCAGCGGTTGGAAACGTCGAAGAAATCACTACTTCTGCTATTTCTGCACTCAGCGACCTTGCCTAAGTAAAGTAAATAAATGGCTATTCAGATAAAAACTCTTGAGCAACTTAAGATAATGCGTCGCGCAGGTCTAGTGGTTGCAGATATTCACCAACAGCTCAGAAATGTTATTAAACCTGGTATGACTACCAGCGCGCTAGATGCGGTTGCAGCCGCATGCATCAAACGAAATGGCGCAACCCCAAACTTTCTTAATTATCACGGCTTTCCAGCCACTATTTGCGTATCCATCAATGATGAAATAGTTCATGGAATTCCGGGAGATCGAATCATTAATGAAGGAGATTTAGTCTCGATCGATTGCGGTGCCATAGTTGATGGTTGGCATGGAGATGCAGCTTTCTCTGTAGGAGTTGGAAAAGTTGATGCGCAAGATCAGAAGTTAATGGATGTTTGTGAAGAATCAATGTGGCGGGGAATTGCAGCAGGAAAACTTGGTGCAAAGTTAAGTGACATTAGTAGTGCGATTGAAAATTACATTGATTCACAAGGTAAGTATGGAATATTGCAAGAATACGGTGGCCACGGAATCGGCACAGAGATGCATCAAGAGCCGCATGTACTTAATTTTGGAAAACCAGGTAACGGTCCGGAAATAATTGTTGGTATGGTACTCGCCATCGAACCAATGATCACTCGCGGTACACATAAAACAAAAGTGCTCGGTGATGATTGGACTGTGGTCTCACAAGATAAATCTCGCGGGGCTCACTTTGAACACTCTTTCGCGGTCTTGCCTGATGGCAAGCCATTTGTGTTGACTTCACCTGATGGTGGAGCAGCAAAACTCAGCTCTTTAGGCATTGTAGTTTCAACACTTCTCGCATAATCTAGACGGAACCCAATCCCTCTTGGGATTATCAAAGGGAGAAACTAGATGTTGAGAAAAAATCTAGCTGGTGCTCTTATCGCCTCATTGGCAGTTGCGACATTGGTATTAGTTGCCGCATCTGCAGGAGCAGAAGGCGTTATTATAGGTCTCGCGATGTTATTGGCGACCTCACTCTTTAGCGCATCCAGGAGATAGATCTACTTTGACAGCACCTTTTGCGCCTCATTCCTGAAAATTATGGGGCGTGTCTGGCAGGTTCAATACGGGGCAAATAGCCAATTTCCCTTTATAAGGGGGCAGCCTTTAGACTGCACCTTCGCGCTCAGTGAAAATCCATCGGGTTTTTGGGGAGTGCAACCATGCTCTGAAAATGGGTCTGGTTCAGCGTTAAACAAGTGCAATGCGAAACAGAGAAGAAGGTATTAGTGGCTAGCAAAGAAGGCGCCATCGAGATTGAAGGCACCATTGCAGAAGCTCTACCCAACGCAATGTTTCGAGTTGAACTAACTAATGGGCACATAATTCTTGCGCACATCAGCGGCAAGATGCGAAAGAACTACATTCGTATTCTTACTGGTGATCGTGTGATTGTTGAATTAAGTCCATATGACCTCACCCGAGGTCGCATTATTTACCGTTACAAGTAACGAAGACTGGAGCAAGATCATGAAGGTTAATCCAAGCGTTAAGAAGATTTGCGATAAGTGCAAAGTCATTCGCCGCAAGGGTCGCGTCATGGTGATTTGTGAGAATCTCCGTCACAAGCAACGTCAAGGTTAATTCGTTTACGAATTAACTAGTAGGACCAGCTAATTAGTAAAAAAAGAACGCGCGATACGACTAAGTAAGTCATTACTTAGACTCTCGGACCGGTAGGCCGAGACTCAACAACTGTTGGGGTGTATTGCGAAGGACCTTCCGGATTAATGATCGGTTGAATAAATGGCACGTTTAGTCGGTGTCGATTTACCGCGCGAAAAGCGTCTGGAAATCGCACTTACCTATATCTTCGGAATGGGTCTTACTCGTTCTCATGCAACTTTAGCTGCGACTGGGATTTCTCCAGACACTCGCGTAAAAGATTTGCAGGAATCAGAACTCGCACAGCTTCGTGAATACATCGAAGCTAACTACAAGATTGAGGGCGATCTTCGCCGCGAAATCGCTGGCGACATTCGTCGTAAAGTTGAAATTCAAAGCTACCAAGGTATTCGTCACCGTAAGGGACTTCCTGTACGTGGTCAGCGCACACATACAAACGCTCGTACTCGTAAGGGTCCTCGTAAAGCAATTGCTGGTAAGAAGAAGGTGACTAAGTAATGGCCGCTAAGACAAAGTCTGCTGCTCCTGCAAAGGGCAAAGTTAAGACACGTAAAAAAGAGAAGAAGAATATTGCTGTTGGAAAAGCGTTCATCAAGAGCACTTTTAACAACACCATCATCTCAATCACCGATCCAACCGGCGCTGTAATTTCTTGGTCTTCATCAGGCCAAGTTGGTTACAAAGGCTCACGTAAGTCGACTCCATTCGCAGCACAGCTTGCAGCAGAAGCCGCAGCTCGTCGCGCACAAGAGCACGGCCTTAAGAAAGTAGATGTTTTCGTAAAGGGACCAGGTTCCGGACGCGAAACTGCAATTCGTTCATTGCAAGCAGCAGGCCTAGAAGTTGGAGCCATCTCTGATGTAACTCCAGCTCCACACAATGGCTGCCGCCCACCGAAACCTCGTAGAGTTTAAGGAAGGAAGAGAATAAATGGCCCGTTATACCGGAGCAGACTGCAAGCGCTGTCGTCGCGAAAAAGTAAAACTCTTCCTTAAGGGAACAAAGTGCGATGGACCTAAGTGTCCGATCGAATCACGCCCATATCCACCAGGACAACACGGTCGTGGACGTTCCAAAGAATCTGAATACTTATTACAGATGCGCGAAAAGCAAAAGTGCGCACGTATTTACGGTGTTCTCGAAAAGCAGTTCCGTGGTTACTACGAAGAGGCAAACCGCAAGCAGGGCAAGACTGGTGAAAACCTTCTTGTCATTCTTGAGACACGTCTCGACAACGTTGTATTCCGTGCAGGCTTTGCAAAGTCTCGTGACATGGCGCGCCAAATGGTTCGTCACGGTCACTTCCTCGTAAATGGCAAGAAGGTAAACATTCCTTCATTCCGTGTCACACCGATGGACATCATTGATGTTCTTCCTAAGTCACTGGATCTCACACCATTTATCGTTGCAAGCGCCGAACTAGGTGAAAAAGCTGTACCGGCTTGGATGGAGGTTGTTGGTGCTCAAATGCGCATCATCATCCACGGAGTTCCAGCACGCGCAGTAATTGATACCCAAGTTCAAGAACAGCTCATTGTTGAGCTCTACAGCAAGTAATTTTTTACTCCCTAGATTTTTGGGTTTACAGCCCAAGGTCTTAAACCAAAAGGAAATCAAATAGTGGATTTCCGCGAAAAGAAAGAGGTACAGAAGTGCTAATCGCACAGCGTCCGACCCTCAGTGAAGAAGTAATCTCCGAAAGTCGTTCACGGTTCATCATTGAGCCGCTAGAACCAGGCTTTGGTTACACACTCGGCAACTCAATGCGCCGTACATTGCTTTCATCTATTCCAGGTGCAGCAGTTACAAGCATTCGCGTTGCAGGAGCTCTCCACGAATTCACAACTCTTGAAGGCGTTAAAGAAGATCTCACTGATATCGTTTTGAACATCAAGAACTTGGTGCTCTCATCAGATAACGATGAACCAAGTGTTATTTATATTCGCAAGTCAGGTGCTGGCGCCGTTACTGGTGCTGATATCGCTGTTCCAAGTGGCGTTGAAGTTCACAATCCTGAACTTCACATCGCAACACTTAACGGCAAGGCAAATATCGAAATCGAACTCACAGTCGAGCGCGGTCGCGGTTATGTTACTGCGGTACAGAACAAGCAAGCTGGCGCAGAAATTGGTCGCATTCCTGTTGACTCAATCTATTCACCAGTTTTGAAAGTTACCTACAAGGTAGAAGCAACTCGCGTTGAGCAGCGCACTGACTTCGATCGTCTAGTTGTTGATGTAGAAACAAAGTCATCAATGAAGCCATGCGATGCTGTTGCATCAGCAGGTAAGACTCTTGTTGAACTATTCGGTCTGGCACGTGAACTAAACGTTGATGCTGAAGGTATCGAAATGGGGCCATCTGTTATGGATGCCGCACTAGCTGCTGATATGGCGCTTCCAATTGAAGATCTTGATCTCACGGTTCGTTCATATAACTGCTTGAAGCGCGAAGGCATTCATACAGTTGGAGAGTTAGTTAACCGTTCAGAGGCTGACTTACTTGATATCCGTAACTTTGGTTCAAAATCAATCGATGAGGTAAAAGCAAAAATTATCTCAATGGGTATGGCCCTCAAGGACAGCCCAGCGGGATTTGATCCAACCAAGCACCAGAACTACAACGCATCAGATGAAGACTTCGCTGAAGCAGATCAGGCCTAGGAGATACGAATATGCCAAAACCAACTAAAGGTCCTCGTCTGGGCTCTGGCCCATCACACGAACGCTTGATCCTTCGCACACTTGCAGAGCAATTGTTCGAGCATGGCAAGATCACAACAACATTGGCAAAAGCTAAGCGCTTGCGTCCGTTGGCTGAAAAGTTAGTTACCTTCGCAAAGAAGGGCGATCTTCCAGCACGTCGTCAAGTCATGGCACGCATTGCAAATAAGAGCGTTGTTCATACACTCTTTACTGAAATCGGTCCACGCTTTCTAACTCGTGAAGGTGGATACACACGTATCACCAAGATCGGGCCACGTAAGGGCGATAACGCACCAATGGCAGTTATTGAATTGTTAACCGAGAAAGATAAGTAAATTCGCTGATGACCAAACCCACTCTCTTTCCCGAGAGTGGGTTTCGTCGTTTGCGGGCGGATATCTCATACGACGGAACAAACTTTTTTGGATGGGCAGTTCAGCCTGATCGACGAACAATTCAATTTTTGATAGAAGAAGCTTTAAGCAAAATCGCTCGCATAGAAGTAGAAACAGTTGTGGCTGGGCGCACTGACGCTGGAGTGCACGCCACCGGTCAAGTAATTCATGTTGATGTTCCGCAAGATACAGAAATTGATAACTTACTTTATAAATTAAATCGAATTCTCGATCAAGATGTGCGCATAACTGCAATCGCTGAAGCCCCAGAAGCCTTCCACGCTAGATTTTCAGCGCTGCGCCGACACTATGAATATCGGATCCTAGATGACAATCAAGTAATGCCACCACTTGCGCGCTTAAATACCGCTGCTTGGTATCGCAAATTAGATTTAGACTTACTCAATCATGCTGGATCTTTATTGCTTGGAACGCATGACTTTGTAGCACTCAGTAAATACCGTGAAGGTGCTACGACGGTAAGGACTCTAGAAAAATTTGAATGGTATAGAGACGAAGCAGGATTTCTAATTGCCCGCGTTGCTGCTAATGCCTTTTGTTATTCAATGGTGCGAAACTTAGTAGGAGCCGTTTCTTGTGTTGCCGAAGGAAGCCAGAGTCTGGAATGGCTATCTGCATTGTTAGAAAATAAGGAGCGCGTTAGCGATTCAATGGTTTATCCCGCTCATGGCTTGACGCTGGTGCAAGTGGATTATCCAGATGCAGCAGGGCTTGTTGAATTTGCAAAGAACAGTTTGGCGCGACGCGAAGAAGAGAGTAATTAGTGGGACATATCGATGTCAGCGGTGTTGATTATTCGCTTTCAGATGGACGAGTCCTTTTAAATAACGTTTCATTTCGAGTTGGAGACGGCGCCAAGGTTGCTTTGATTGGACCTAATGGCTCAGGTAAAACAACTCTGATTCGCATGATCTGCGGAGATATTTTTCCGGATGATGGCAGAGTTTCAATTACTGGAGGACTGGGCGTTATGCGCCAGTTCATAGGTTCAGTTCGCGATGAATCAACAGTTCATGATTTATTGATTTCTATTGCTCCAAAGCGAATTCGAGATGTGGCGGCAAAAGTAGTAGCAACTGAATTAGCGATGTCGGCTAGTGATAGTGAGAAAGATCAGATGGCTTATGCCCAATCAATCATCGATTGGGGCGATGCCGGTGGGTATGACTTTGAGGTTATGTGGGATGTCTGCTGCACTGAAATGCTCAATAAAACATTTGAAAACTTATCGTTAGAGAACTTAACCGAGCCATTTAATTTTGAGGTTTTCTTTGGTGATCGAATTGCTGTGCTTGGGAAAAACGGAACTGGTAAATCACATTTCTTGCGCATGATCGCCGGTTTACTCGTGGATTTACCCGATTTTTGGTCTTTGGAGCAGGCGGCCAGGTATTTGAGAGCCCAACGCCGATCTTCGACCACTAGCCATCAGATTTACGCGGGGATTTAAAGCCTATTTTAGCCATTTTGACCCACACCCCGCCGCAAAGGTAAAGTTCGTCCTCTGCACCAGAAGCTGGTGCCGCACAGATTTTCAAAGCACTATCCGTCGCTCAACTGAACCAAGTAGAAGAAAGTAGAAATAAGCATGCGTACTTACAGTCCTAAGGCCGGAGATGCCGTCCGTAATTGGCACGTCATCGATGCACAAGATGTAGTTCTTGGCCGTTTAGCATCACATGCTGCAGTTCTTCTTCGCGGTAAGCACAAAGCAACATTTGCGCCACACATGGATATGGGCGACTTCGTGGTAATCATCAACGCAGAAAAGATTGCGCTTTCTGGTAACAAGGCACTTTCAAAGTTTGAACATCGCCACTCAGGTTTCCCAGGTGGTTTAACTTCAACCGTTTACGGTGAGTTAATTGAAAAGCACCCAACACGCGCAGTTGAAAAAGCAATCAAGGGAATGCTTCCAAAGAATCGTCTTGGGGCACAGGTTGCAGCAAAGCTAAAGGTTTACGCAGGACCAGAACATCCACATGCTGCGCAATCTCCAAAACCATATGTATTCAACCAAGTTTCACAGATAATTAAGTAAAGGACCTATAGCAAATGTCAGAGACAACTTATAACGACGCAACAGATTCAGCTGAAAATGAAGTTCCTACTTCATACTCTTCAGCAACACCAGCACCTGCAACTAACCGCCCCGCAATCAAGGCACCAGGTGCCGGAACCGGCCGTCGTAAAGAAGCAGTTGCACGCGTTCGTCTAGTACCAGGTACAGGTCGATGGGTTGTTAACGGTAAGACTCTTGAAGAGTACTTCCCAAATAAAGTTCACCAACAATTAGTTTCAGAGCCTTTCCGCACAGTTGCAGCAGAGAACCAGTACGACGTTTTCGCGCGCATCAATGGTGGTGGAGTTTCTGGTCAAGCTGGCGCACTTCGTTTAGGCGTTGCACGTTCATTAAATGAAATTGATATGGAAGCACATCGTCCTGCGCTAAAGAAGGCTGGATTCCTTAAGCGTGATGCTCGTGTTATCGAACGCAAGAAGTACGGCCTAAAGAAGGCACGTAAGCGTTCTCAATACAGCAAGCGTTAGTTCTTAAAGGCCGCAGACCAAAGTGGCACTCTTTGGAACCGATGGAATACGTGGCTTAGCCAATCGTGATCTCACCGCTGAATTAGCACTCGATGTTGCAGCTGCTGCTGCACATATTCTCGTTGAATCTCGCACTGATAAATCTACGCGCGCATTCGCTGTCGTTGGACAGGATTCACGCGCCTCTGGTGAATTTCTAGAAGCTGCCGTCGTTGCAGGTTTAACGAGTGCAGGTGTTGATGTTTATCGAGTTGGTGTACTTCCGACCCCAGCAATTGCGCACTTAGTCGCCGAATCAGGTGCTGACTTAGGCGTAATGATTTCGGCTTCGCATAACACAATGCCCGATAACGGAATTAAACTATTTTCACGCGGTGGCGCTAAGTTAGATGACACGATTGAAGCCGCGATCGAAGCGCGAATTGGTGAACCTTGGCAGCGTCCAACTGGCAAAGATGTTGGTCGCGCAATTAATGACCAGAGCGCTCGCGAAAGATATTTAACTCACTTGCTTGCCTCAGTTAATACGCCGCTTAAAGGTTTAAAGATGGTTGTTGATTGCGCAAATGGCGCTTCATCCAACGTTGCTGCAGAGGCCTACCGTCGTGCTGGCGCCGAAGTTATTTCAATATTTGATGCCCCGGATGGTTGGAACATTAACGATGATTGCGGATCTACTCATCTGCATCAACTGCGCACCGCAGTGTTGCGCGAAGGCGCTGACTTTGGGGTTGCCCACGATGGCGATGCCGATAGAGCGCTCGCTGTAGATGCGCAAGGAAATGAAGTTGATGGTGATGCCATTATGACAATTTTGGCTCTCGGTTTTAAAGCATCTGGATCGCTAAAAGAAAATACTATCGTGGCAACGGTGATGAGCAATCTTGGATTTTTCCACGCCATGAAGAGCGCTGATATCAGAGTAGAAATTACCGGTGTTGGTGATCGTTATGTATTAGAGAAAATGAATGAGAAAGATTATTCACTTGGTGGAGAACAATCTGGCCATTTAATTATGCGTGAGTTTGCAACAACTGGTGATGGAATTTTGACCGCTCTTGCTTTGGCCCAAGAAGTCATTAAATCTGGAAAAACTCTGCAAGAGCTGGCGGCCATGATGGTGCGCTTTCCGCAGGTGTTGGTCAATGTAAAAAATGTTGAGAAAGATCGACTTGAAAGCTCTCAGAAAATTAAGGATGCGGTCACTGCAGCAGAGGTCAAACTAGGTGAACATGGTCGAGTTTTACTCCGAGCATCTGGTACTGAACCGCTAGTCCGCGTGATGGTTGAAGCGCAGAGTGATAATCTAGCGAGCGAAATAGCGAACGATCTGGCTAAGGTCGTACAAGCAGAGCTGGGGTAAATTTAAGTGTGTGGAATTGTGGGTTACACAGGGCCACAGTCTGCAGCGACTCCATTGATCGAAGGTCTACGCCGATTGGAATATCGCGGTTATGACTCAGCTGGCATCGCACTTGGCACCCCGGTCGCACTATTTATTGAAAAGCGCGCGGGCAAATTAGTAAATCTAGAAGGCGCCCTTCCTGCAAATTTACCGATTGTTCATTCTGGAATCGGACATACGCGATGGGCAACTCACGGTGGCCCAACTGATAGCAATGCTCATCCGCACACCGATAATGAAGGTAAGTTAGCGGTCATTCATAATGGAATCATTGAAAATTACTCTGAACTAAAAGCAGAGTTGCAAACTCGGGGACATTCATTTTCATCTGATACCGATACCGAATCAGTCGCGCATTTGCTTTCAGAACTACGTAAATCCAATGACGGAGACTTAACTGCCGCGATGCTAGAAGCGGTTAAACGTTTACGGGGTTCCTTTACCTTGGTTGCAATTCATGCCGATGCCCCAGAAACCATTGTTGGGGTTCGCCGAAATTCTCCACTAGTTGTTGGGCTTGGCGATGGCGAAAACTTTATGGCATCTGATGTTGCGGCTTTTATTGATTACACCAAGCGCGCAGTTGAACTCGGACAAGATGAAATTATTACTATGAATCCTGACGGAATCAAGATCATTGATTTAGCAGGAAATCCTGTGACACCAAAGGAATACACAATTACTTGGGATTCGGCTTCGGCTCAAAAAGGTGGATTCACCCACTTCATGCTGAAAGAAATCTTTGAACAACCGAAGGCAGTTGCCGATACTTTAATTGGCCGGTTAAGTGATAACGGGCAGATAGAACTTGATGAACTACATATGACTGCAGCGGAAATCAAAGCGCTAAAAAAGATTGTGGTTATAGCCTGTGGTACCGCCTACCACGCAGGAATGATCGCCAAATATATAATTGAGAAATGGGCGAAGATTTCGGTGGAAGTAGAGATCGCCAGCGAATATCGTTATCGCGACCCAATCATTGATGCGCAAACTTTAGTTATTGCTATCTCTCAATCTGGCGAAACCATGGATACCTTGATGGCAATTCGTCACGCTAAGGCTGCAGGTGCTCGTGTATTAGCAATTTGTAATACCAACAGTTCCACAATCCCGCGCGAATCAGATGCTGTTTTATACACCCATGCTGGTCCAGAGATAGCAGTTGCTTCCACTAAGGCGCTTCTTACTCAAATAATTGCAGTTGATTTAATTGGGCTTCATTTGGCGCAGGTACGTGGGGCGTTAAGTGATTTGCAGGTTCGCGATCTCTACAACGAAATGTTGGCACTTCCGGCAAAGATTGAGCAAATTCTGGAAACAGTTGAACCACTTCGTGCCTTGACCCGCACTTTCGCAGATTCCGAAACTGTTTTATTTATTGGTCGCAATATCGGTTATCCAGTTGTACTAGAAGGTGCGCTTAAGTTAAAAGAGTTGGCTTATATTCACGCAGAGGGTTTTGCTGGGGGAGAGCTTAAGCATGGCTCAATCGCTTTGATTGATGCCAAAAAAGGAACCCCAGTAATTGCGATTCTGCCATCAGGAAGCGAACACGGGCTTGATGAAAAGATGTTAAGTAATATCCAAGAAGTAAAAGCTCGTGGTGCGCGAGTGATCGTCATTGCCCACGAAGGCGCGGATGCAATTGGCGCCGATCACGTAATTCGCATCCCTGCATGTTCGCCACTCTTTCAACCTATTCTTGCGACTGTGCCGTTACAAGTTTTCGCCTACGAAATGGCGGTTGCTCGCGGTAACGATGTTGACCAACCACGTAATCTCGCCAAATCTGTGACGGTTGAATAAATGCAAATGGCAATTGATACACGCAGAGCGCAAATGGTTAAAGCTTTCCGATGGTCGGCAATACTTTTCGCTGGCTTCTTAGTTATTACTCAGCAAGTTATTGTTAATGGTCCTCTAATAGAAATTGATAAGTGGTTACATAATTTAGAGAGACCAGAATTTCGTGGATTTAGTGGATTTATTATTCGGCGCTTAGATGATTTAGGTTTGCGTAGTGTCACCGCAACAGTTCTTTTATTAGCCGCTTTTTATATTGCGCGTCGATTTAAGACTTGGCGTCCACTCAATCTGGCAATACTTTCAGTTATTTCACTAAATCTTGTTGTTGGATTTTTTAAATTCTGGCTAGGACGCACTAAACCAAAGTTAGGTATTGATTTACTTCACTTCGGTGGAATGTCCTATCCAAGCGGACATGCCTCTAATGCGATTCTCTCTTGGGGTGTTCTGGCTTATCTAATTTATCGTTATGCCCATGTAGATCGATATCGAGGACGTCTGGCAAGTGCCGGAGTTGCGACAATAAGTTTGACGGTTTGTGTTGTCTCGCTAGTTCGCGATACACACTGGTTCTCAGATTTGCTCGGTGGATTATTTATTGGTGGCGCACTATTGGTTATGGTCATAGCGGTTGATCGTTATTGGCCATCTAATAGCCAACTCTCCTAAGCGCAATTACACTTAACTCCATGATTGATGGAATTGGCATAGATGTCGTTGATATCGCGCGCTTTGCGGAATCTCTTGAGCGAACTCCAGCGCTTCGCGAAAAGTTGTTTACTTCTGCCGAACTAAGCAAACCGATTCAATCCTTAGCGGCCCGCTTTGCTGCCAAGGAGGCGTTAGCGAAAGCGCTAAATGCGGGACGCGGATTGCCGTGGCATGATGCTGAGGTAATAAATCATGAAAGTGGAAAACCAGACTTTTTATTTCGTGGAGAAATTGCAGATTTAGTCGATGGCGCCAAAGTCCACTTATCCCTCTCACACGATGCCGGAATCGCCTCAGCCATGGTCGTTTTAGAAAGATGAGTAACCACGCCGAAGCAATAGTTAGCCTCTCTGCAATCCGCGAAAATGTAGCAACACTGCGCGCAAAGGCCGGTGTCGATTTAATGGCAGTGGTTAAGGCAGATGCCTATGGTCATGGACTTGTTCCAGTTGCAGAAGCAGCTATTGCAGGTGGCGCAAAGTGGTTAGGGGTTGCGCTCCTAGAAGAAGCCATCACGCTTCGCAAATCTGGAATCAGCGCTCCAATCTTGGCTTGGTTACTCCCACCCGGATCAGATTTTCAATCAGCGGTTGATCACGATATCGATATCGCTGCCGCTTCGATTATGGCCTTAAGTGAGATTTCTAAGGTTGCAGGCACAAAGCGACCTCGAGTGCATTTAGAAGTAGATACCGGAATGACGCGTGGTGGTTTTTTAAATGAGTGGAGTGAATTAGATCCACAGAATTTTCAGGGGATGGAAATTGTAGGAATATTTTCACACTTTGCTCGGGCAGATGAACCAAGCGAAGCGCAGAATTTAGAACAACGAAATAGATTTAAAAAAATGGTAGCAACTCTTGAATCACTCGGATATACCAATTTAATTCGCCATCTCTCAAATTCAGCAGCAACTTTGCTCGATCAACCATCGGCATACGACATGGTGCGAACCGGAATTGCGATGTATGGATTGAGTCCAGATATGAAAACACTAGGGAGTTCAAAAAGTCTCAATTTAAAACCAGCTATGACTTTACGTGCGCAGTTGTATTTAGTTAAAGATGTACCAGCTGCAAGTCCTGTTGGATATGGCGCAACGGAATTTACAGAACGAAATACCAAACTTGGTGTAGTTGCAATGGGATATGCGGATGGAATTCCACGTATTGCTAAAAACGCTGGCATTTTCGTCGACGGCAAGCGCGCTCCGATAATCGGACGAGTATCAATGGACCAATTCGTGGTTGATTTAGGTCCGGATAGCACGGCAGTTTCTGGTGATTTAGTAACAGTCTTCGGGACGGGTGAGAGCGGTGAGTTCACAGCCGATGATTGGGCCAGCGCATCAGGCTCAATTAACTATGAGGTTGTCACACGAATTGGTCCAAGAGTGCCTAGAATTTACGAACCATGAGCACATCTAGCGTTCTCTCAATTTCCAATCTCGTAGTTAAATTTGGTGGGCTTACGGCGCTCGATGATGTCTTTCTTGATGTTGCCCCAAACACAATTGTTGGATTAATAGGTCCTAATGGTGCAGGGAAAACCACTCTTTTCAATTCAATTGCCGGGCTAGTTTCTGCTGATTCGGGAAAAGTTTCAATAAATGGAAAAAATATGGATTGGCCAAAAAGTTATGAACTTGCTGGACTTGGCATAAGCAGAACGCTGCAAGGCGTGGGTTTATTTAGCGGACTTTCGGTAATTGAAAATGTAATGATGGGTGCGGATATTCAAAGCGGCTCCAACTTTTTTAAAGATCTTTTAGGACTATCTGGTAAATCTGAAAGAAAATTAAGAAGAAAAGCAGAGGATGCACTGGCATGGGCCGGAGCGCTTGCACTTGCGGATAAATCACCTTCAGATTTGACTTACCCAGAGACTAAGAGAATTTCAATTGCACGAGCCCTAGTCTCAGAACCAAAAATCTTATTACTGGATGAACCTGCCGCTGGTTTAGGTCAAGATGACATCGACAAATTTGCAGAATTGCTAAAACAGCTCAAGAAAAAATGCGTAATTATAATTGTCGAACATCATGTTGATTTTATTGGAGAAGTTTCGGATCAAGTTTATGTTTTAAATTTTGGAAAAGTAATTGCTAGTGGAACTTTTGATGTTGTAAAACGCGATCCAGCTGTCCTTGCCGCCTACCTCGGAACCTCAAGCCAATCTGGCTCTGACCAATTAGGTGGTCGCGATGCTTGAAGTTAAAAATTTAGTAACAAGTTTTGGGTCAGTTATTGCCCTAGATGGGGTCTCCTTTATGGCTGCTGAATCAAAGATAACTACGGTAATTGGAGCAAATGGAGCGGGCAAGAGCACCCTGCTTCGAACTATTTCGGGTCTGGAAACACCATCGAGCGGTTCAATATCTTGGCTTGGAAAATCCCTGCTTGGAATGAGGCCCGAAAATATTGTGCGGGCTGGAATAGCCCATGTTCCTGAAGGGCACTCAGTTATTTCGGAGCTGACTGTAGAAGAAAATATTTCAATGGGCTCGCTCTTTCGCCGGCGAAAATTTAAAGGTGATGTCCTTGCTGCACAAACAGAAATGTTTGAGTTATTTCCACGCCTGAAAGAGCGCCGCAATCAATTGGCCGGAACTCTATCTGGCGGTGAAAGACAAATGCTGGCAATAAGTCGGGCACTTGTTTCTCGCCCAAAGTTATTGCTCCTAGATGAGCCTTCACTCGGATTAGCACCGCTAGTCGTAGAGCAGATAATCGATACTATTAATATTCTTTGTCGCACTACAGGTCTAACTGTTTTATTGGTTGAACAAAATGCAAATACTGCACTGGGGGTCGCCGATCACGGCGTCTTACTTGCACTAGGAAAAGTTGTCGCAGATCGTCCTGCATCAGAGTTAAAAGCTGATGCGACTTTGCGCGCAGCATATTTGGGGTATTGATGGATACTTTTCTAGCAGCACTCTTTTCCGGTACCTCTCGTGGTGCCATCTATGCACTGGTTGCTCTTGGGTTAGTGATTGTTTGGCGTGGCGCAGGTGTTGTTAACTTCGCCCAGATGGGTCAAGCAATGTTTAGTACTTATATTGCTTCCACTCTGATTTCAAATGGTTATTCATACTGGCTGGGATTTGTTGTCGCAATTATTGTCGGCGCAGCAATGGGAAGCCTGTTAGATATTTTAGTTTTACGTCCCCTTTCAAATAAAAAGAAAACTGAATTCTTGAGTAGCGAATCGATTAGAGCGGCAATTCCAGTCATCGCATCACTTGGAATTCTTGGTGCACTACAAGCGCTTGCTGGAATTATCTGGGCGGCCGAAGAACGTGGTTTCCCTGCGCCATATCCGCAAGAGGGATTTACGATCGCAAATAACGTGATGCCATTTACCTCTTTTGATGTTTTTGTAATCGGAATAGTTTTAACAACTCTTTTGATGACTTCGCTCTTTTTCCAGAAAACTGGTGTGGGTTTAGCAATGCGTGCTACTGCACTCAATCAAGAAGTAGCCAAGTTAAGTGGAATCAGAACGAATTTCACTCGCACTTTGAGTTGGGCCTTTTCTGGCGCTGCTTCATCACTTGCCGGGTTATTGATTACACCGACTTCAAACTTGTCTCCGAACACATTGGATTTAGTTTTAATTATTGGATTTACTGCTGCAGTTGTTGGCGGCCTAGATAGCCCAGTGGGAGCAGTTATCGGTGGATTCTTGGTCGGTATGGTTATTTCGTTTGTATCCTTCTATGGATCTCCAGAAGATGTATTTCTATCAATCCTCGCTGTATTGCTCTTAGTTTTAATCATTCGACCAAGAGGAATTCTTGGAGCAAAGGATGCGCGCCGTGTCTAAAGAGATCAAGAAATCAATTGCTCGCAAAAGTTTGATCAGAACACTTTTCTTCGTTCTCTTGGCACTCATTGCAAGCAGAACTTTTGATGCCTATAACCAATCTCAATTAGCAGTAGTTTTAATCCTCTTCATTGGCGTTTTATCAGTAACGCTACTAACCGGAATTTCTGGCCAACTCTCCCTCGGGCAAGGCGCCTTGATGGCAGTTGGCGGCTATTGCACTGCGCTGCTGATGACAAATTATTCGATCACGCTCTGGATTGCTATCCCGATTTCGATTTTGGGTGCCGCTCTTGCGGGGCTACTTCTTGGAGTCGCTGCGGCGCGATTAACTGGTCCATACCTTGCTGGAACCACGCTAGTTATTGCGCTAGCAATTCCAACTTTAGCTAATCGTTTTGGTTCGCTATTAAAAGGTGACGAGGGCTTACCTGTAGATGTTGGTTATCCACCAATTTGGTTTACCAATACTTTTGGTGAACCAACGTATGAGCAATGGCAAATTTATGTCGCACTTCCTTTTGCTGCGATAGCGCTCTTTCTTGCTTCTAACTTACTTTTATCGCGCACTGGTCGAATGTGGCGTTCGATTAGAGATAATGAAACTGCGGCAGCGCTAAGCGGCGTTAATTTTTCAAAGCAAAAAGTTTTTGTATTTATGGTCTCGGCAACATTTGCTGGTTTATCAGGAGCGCTTTACGGATTGCGTGGATTAGTTGGACCGAGCGTTTACCCGGTTTCCTTATCGCTGACGCTACTTACGGCTGCAGTTCTTGGTGGCGTCAGAAGTATTTTTGGCGCATTTATTGGAACTGTGATTGTGGTCTTCCTGCCAGATCTCATTGAGATAGTTCTTGCATCGGTTGAATTAAGCGAGCAAGTTTCAAATTTCCTACCCGCTCTAATTTCTAGCATTTTGTTAATTCTCACCGTGGTTATTAACCCTGCGGGCGTGGCTAGCGGGGCCCACCACCGTAAGCATAAATCACCATAAATATTTGTTATAAAGCGCAAAATCAACGCGTAATTACTACCTAAAGTTCGCGTTTTCTTTACTTTACATTCACTTTCTCTATTAATTCGGTTAAAGTGAGAGTCTCCTGGCCCAACTGTGGGCTGGTGGCAATGGGGCTACCTATGCGCTCTGTTGCAGATATGGCGAAGAGAAAGAGTGAATGTAGTGAGAAATCGTGCACCTCTGTCTAAATCACCTCGTAGGTTTATTGCAACCTCAGCTGTAATTCTTGCAGGAGCGCTTGCGCTCTCAGCAATGCCAGCTCAAGGAGCAACCACTCCCGGTGTAACCGACAACGAAATCGTTTTAGGTATGCAATTACCTCAGACTGGTCCAGCAAGCCCTGGCTATAACAAAGTTGATGACGCAATGCGCGCTTACTTTGATTATGTAAATTCAAAGGGTGGCGTTTATGGTCGCAACATCAAACTAGTTGCTAAAGATGACACCTACAAAGCAGGTCTCACGGTTTCTACCGCTTCAGCCTTGATTAACAAAGATAAAGTCTTTGCAATGGTTGGAAGCATTGGAACCCAAACTCATATTTCTATAATCAAAGATATTAACCGTCGCGGAATTCCTGATCTATTCGTGAACAGTGGTTACAGCGGTTTTTACACAGACCCAAAGAAGTATCCAACTACATTCGGTGGACTTGGTACTTACATAACTGAGGCAAAGATCCTTGGAAAGCACATCAAGGAGAACTTCTCAAAGAACACCGTCGGTATCGTCTACCAGACAGATGACTTCGGTCGTAACACTGTTGAAGGACTTGCAATTGCTGGAGTTACCTTCACACCAAGAAAGACTGCTGCAACATTTATTGCAGGAACTCAAGGTTCAGGTCTCGATGCTCAAATGCAGCAACTCAAAGATAACAGCGTAGATGTTGTTGTAGTTGGCGCAGTTGCATCAGCATTCGCAGCGGCTGTTTCATCGGCAAACAAAATTGGCTACAAGCCAGCGCAGTGGATTGTTATCTCAGTTGGTGCAGATGCAACAACATTCCAGACAATTCTTGGCGCTCGCGGAATCGCTCCTGCAGTATCTGCAGCTTTACTTGCTGGAACAATTTCAGCATCACACGCTCCATCTCCAGGTGAAGCCACTGATGAATTCGTAATCGCATTCAAGAAGATAAATGACGAATTCAATAAGGGACCAAGTAAGACTTGGGACAATAACGTTCTGCAAGGAATGAATATTGCTTACCTAACTACTTCCGCCCTTCTTGGTGCAGGTAAAAATCTAACTCGCCCAGGAATCATCAAATATGTCGAAGCTAATGCGGCAAAGCTTTCAAGTGCTGCACTTTCACCACTTGGATATAGCAAAACTACACACGAGGCATACACAGGTTTCTGGATCGGAAAATACGATGCAGCAACAGTGCTCAAGCCAATTGGTTCTTCACGCGTGGTTTACACAACTGATTCAGCCAAGGGTGCCGTAACTGAACTCAAATACACCCGTCCTGCAATCGCAGCCGATGCCCTACCAAAGGTTGGTTAATTCAATGAAATCAAACTCAATGCGTAAATCAATCGCCGCAATTGGTGCAGCAACACTGGCGTTAACGCTAACTGTTGCAATCGTGCCCGCTGCCTCTGCAGCTCCTACATGCGCAACTGCAGCAGGAGTCGAAACATGTACTGGAACACTTACAAATGGTGCTGGATATGTTTTCAAGGTATCTGAAAACTTCAAGGGAACAATGTTCTTCTGGGAGCACGGCTTCCGTCCAACATACCCTGGTGTATCTGCTGTCCCTAAGGGAGTAGAAGAGTTAACACCGGCAAACTCAGTTACATCAACAGATGTCACTAAAGAAATGCTTAGCGCCGGATTCGGTATCGCAGCTTATGACGGAACCGTCAAGGGTGCACGTGGTTGGAACAACACTTTCCGCGTAGAAATGCTGAAGGAAGTAATTGATACAGCAATGGCGAAGTACGGAGATCGCATTCAGAAGAAAGTTGTTTATGGTTCTTCTCAGGCAGGATCTATCGTCACACCATTCGTAGAGAAGTATCCAAAATATGCTGACGCACTTGGCATCATGGCCGGAACTACTCCTTCAATCGCAAACTCACTGCAATCTGCTTGTGATATTTTCTACATCCTTAGCGTCTTTGCAGACCCAACAATTAAGGGCTGTGCTGCATTTGGAGTCAAGGGTGTTCCCGGACATACGGCTTCAGTTGGCGAACTCGTTAAAGTTGTAGCGCTTTTGAGTGCTTGGAGTACGAACCTAGGCGCACCAGGACTTCAATATCCTGCAGCGCTAAAGGGTTCACCAATCCCACAACGTTCAGCGCTACTTCTTACAGGTCTTCTAACTGGAATTCCAACTAAGAGTGCGCACATGGATGGAATCTCAACCAGCGCGGTGATCCCTGAAGGATCAATTAACGCAACAGTTGCAATTCTTGAAAATTTCTTAGATGCGGTTGCAACGGGCGTACTAGCCGGACAATCAATATCTGAAATAACAGGTCCAGGTTTCTATGACAACACAAAGACTGATTGGGCAGCACTGCTCGATGAGGGCGATGCTGGTCGTTATAACCTAGGTCTTTCAGGTGATGAAGGAATCTCTGCAATGCTCGGAGTATTAGCACTAGCTCCACGTGTAACGGGAGATGCTGCAGCAATTGCAAAGTTCAAGGATCTAGATAAGTCAAAGTTTGACTCTACGATTCCAACAATCACGCTTTCAAACGAAGCCGATCGTCTGGTATTTGCAGGTAACTCTGCAATGTACGTAGATAAGAAGCGCGCCGTTTATGAAGCAGTGCTAGCAAAGTGGGAAGTTTCAAAAGCTGGTAAGAAGCCAGTTTGGAACACTCTCGCTCTCTATGCCATGACTCCAGAGACTTACACCAAGTTCACTGCAGCAGGTCTTCCAGATTTAACTGGTCCATATGCAGTTTCAGGAGTTGGTCACCAGACCTTCTCTAAGAAGCAGACAATGGCGTGGGTCCACATGCTCGCATTGGCAGCACGTTCAGGAAAGGTTCCAACAAGTAAGTATGTAGAACTTGTTTCAACTCGCGTTCCTTACCTAAACCCTGACTCTGAATATCGCCCAGCCGATTTGAAGTACAACTTCGGCTAAAAGAGTTAAGTAAGAAAGGGCCTCGGGAAACCGGGGCCCTTTCTTTTTAAACTACCCTTGACCATTATGAAGATTTCTAGCGCACAAGAGATGTCTGATCTCGGAGAAAAAATCGGTGCGCAGTTAAAGGCAGGCGATTTAATTCTGCTAAATGGCGCGCTTGGTGCCGGAAAAACGCTATTAACCCAAGGTATTGGTAAGGCCCTAGGAGTAAATGATGTTACATCCCCAACCTTTGTTATTTCCAGAACCCATAGCGCTGCAATTCCTTTGATTCACGTGGATGTTTACCGTCTACTCGAAAGTGGAAATAGTGCACTTTACCTAGATGACTTAGATCTTGACTCTTCACGTGAAAACTCAGTCACTGTCATTGAATGGGGTGGCGCCGAATCGCAACGTTTGGCCGATGAGCGCTTAGAGATAAATATTGATCGAACTGAGGAAGCTCGCGTAGTTAGCGTCAACGCAATTGGCCAACGTTGGGCAGGTTTTAAATTATGAGTATTTCTCTGGCAATTGACACTGCAACATCCCGCACCACCGTAGCCATTATTGACGGTGAAAAAGTTTTATTTGAAGATTTTCATGAAGGTGCTACGGATCATGGAAAAGCGTTACCCGAACTTGTTGCAGCGGCGCTTAAATCATCTCCGAGCCCAGATCAAGTTGTTGTCGGAATGGGGCCGGGTCCATTTACTGGCCTTCGCGTTGGAATTACTTTTGCTCGATCTTTCGCACTTGCCCGTGAAATTCCAGTCCTTGGAGTTTGCTCACTAGATGCAATTGTGGTCAATGAAAATGAATACACCGTTGCGATCGATGCCCGCCGTAAAGAAATATATTGGGCGCGCTATAAAGATGGGCAGCGTGTATTTGGTCCAGCTGTGAATAAGCCTGCTGAAGTTGCAGGATATCTAATTGATCTTTATCCAAATATGCAGAAGCTTGTTCAATTAAGTTTGCGGCAAAACGAAAGTGAACCAATGTATTTAAGGCGTCCCGACGCCATTCCGACTGCCGAGCGCACATGATTAAATATCGACAGGCTATCGCCCTTGATTTACCAGTTCTGGTTTCCATGGAGCGAGTTTTGTTCGCAGATTCGCCATGGTCGATGGGTCAATTTAAAGAGGAATTTAAAGGCGTTCCGAAGAGCAGGACTTTTTTAGTTGCCACAAATGAAGAAAATCAAATTGTTGGTTATGCCGCAGTTTTAGTAGTCGCCCCCGGAGTCGAAGCTGATGTTTTAACGGTTGCTGTTTTATCTGATTATTTACGCCAAGGAATTGCCAGTAACTTTATGGGGCAATTAGAAAACTGGTCACGCGAAAAAGGTGCGCCTGCGATGATGCTGGAAGTTGGTGTAAATAACGCATTTGCTATTGCGCTCTATGAAAAGTTGGGATATCAAAATATCTCCACCCGTAAAGGCTATTACGGCGCCGGCCTAGATGCATTTGTGATGCGCAAGGAGTTAAATTAATGAGCGAACAAATTGTTCTCGGAATTGAAACTTCTTGTGATGAGACTGCAATTGGAATTGTTAGAGGACGTACCTTGCTGGCAAATGTCATCGCTTCCAGCGTGCAAGAACATGCACGGTTTGGGGGAGTTGTTCCAGAAATCGCCAGCCGTGCGCATTTAGAAGCGATGTTGCCCAGCATCACCCAAGCACTTAGCGATGCCAAACTTTCGCTGAAAGATATTGACGTAGTTGCCGTCACCGCCGGCCCCGGTTTAGTTGGCGCGCTATTAGTCGGAGTTGCATCCGCCAGTGGATTAGCACTTGGGTTGGGCAAACCACTTTATGGAGTAAATCATTTAGCAGCGCACATCAGCGTTGATTATTTAACGCATGATCAACCACTTAAGCCAACCATTGCGCTCTTGGTAAGCGGTGGACATTCATCACTTCTGCAAGTTGATGACATAACTTCTTCCATTACAAAACTCGGTGCGACTATGGATGACGCGGCCGGTGAGGCTTTCGATAAAATTGCGCGCGTTATGGGACTTGGTTTTCCGGGCGGTCCAGCGATTGATCTGTCGGCGCAAAGTGGATCACCAACGGCAATGGATTTTCCACGTGGCTTAACCACATCAAATGATTGGGCAACTCGCCCCTATGATTTTTCATTCTCTGGTTTAAAAACCGCCGTCGCCAGATATTTAGAGGCAACCCCGAACTATGCCAAAGCAGATGTTGCCGCATCTTTCCAAGAATCTGTCGTCGATGTTTTGTTACAAAAATCGCTGGCGGCATGTAAATCAACCGGTATCGAATCCTTAGTTATCGCAGGTGGTGTAGCCGCTAATTCACGTCTTCGTTATTTAGCCCAAGAACGTTGCGCCAAGGCAGGAATCGAACTTCGAATCCCCAGCCCAGGACTTTGCACCGATAATGGGGCGATGGTCGCCGCCCTTGGTTCGCTGATGGTCGCTGCCGGCCGCCCCGCTGGAGCCCAAGCTTTCGATGCTAATTCTGCGATGCCTGTTGAAGAAGTGGCCATTTAACGCTCATTTTCACCCGCTGGATTTGCCGCCTCCCTGAGCGGGCTCTAGGCTAGGCATTAGCACTCTAGGGCCTCGTCTGCTAATTGCAGCGGCCACTTTCCGAGGACATCACTACCGAAAAAGGAGCACCACCATGGCAGTAGCAATTAAGCCACTTGAAGATCGCATCGTAGTTAAGGCATCTGAAGCCGAGACAACCACAGCTTCAGGCCTTGTAATTCCTGACACTGCAAAAGAGAAGCCACAGGAAGGCACAGTTGTTGCCGTAGGTCCGGGCCGCTTTGATGATGGCGTACGCGTTCCAATGGATGTAAAAGTTGGAGACGTAGTTCTTTACAGCAAGTACGGCGGAACTGAAGTTAAGTACAACAACGAAGAGTACTTAGTACTTTCTGCTCGCGACATCCTCGCTGTAATCGAGAAGTAGTAATGGGAAAAATTCTAGAATTCGACGAGAAAGCTCGTCGCGCAATGGAGCGTGGAGTAAATATCCTCGCTGACACAGTAAAGGTAACTCTCGGACCTAAGGGTCGTAACGTGGTTATCTCGAAATCTTACGGCGCACCAACCATCACAAACGATGGCGTGACAATCGCTAAAGAGATTGAACTTTCAGATCCTGCAGAAAACATGGGCGCACAGCTCGTTAAAGAAGTTGCCACAAAGACCAATGATGTTGCCGGTGACGGAACAACAACTGCAACTGTACTTGCGCAAGCAATGGTTAAAGAAGGTCTTCGCAATTTAGCTGCTGGCGCACAGCCAATGGATCTAAAGATTGGTATCGAAGCAGCGGTAAAAGCTGTCTCTGCCCGTCTTGCCGAAAACGCAACTGTCGTAAAAGATAAAGCACAGATCGCAGACGTTGCCACAATTTCGGCCCAAGATCGCGCAATCGGTGAGTTAATCGCCGAAGCGATGGATAAGGTCGGAAAAGATGGCGTAATCACAGTTGAAGAAGCATCAACCACAGCACTTGAACTTGAGTTCGCTGAAGGTATGCAATTCGATAAGGGTTACATCTCTCCATATTTCGTTACTGATCAAGATCGCATGGAAGCCATCCTTGAAGATGCTTTCGTGCTTATCTCAGGTAGCAAAATTTCAGCGCTCTCAGAGTTATTGCCAGTTCTAGAAAAAGTTGCGCAAGCCAATAAGCCACTTCTGATCATCGCTGAAGATGTTGATGGCGAAGCGCTTTCAACTCTAGTTGTTAACCGTATGCGTGGAGTATTTACTTCAGCCGCGGTTAAGGCACCTGGCTTCGGAGATCGTCGCAAGGCAATGTTGCAAGATATTGCAATTCTAACTGGCGGCACAGTGATCTCAGCTGAAGTTGGCATGAAGCTTGATCAAGTAAATATTGAAGATCTTGGTAAGGCTCGTCGCATCGTTATTACAAAAGATGCAACAACCATCGTTGATGGCGCCGGAGATAAGGCAGTAGTTGCCGCACGCGTCTCTGAAATCCGCAACGAAATTGCCAACACTGACTCTGACTGGGATCGTGAAAAACTTCAGGAGCGCGTTGCAAAACTCGCAGGTGGCGTTTGCGTAATCAAAGTTGGCGCACATACTGAAGTTGAATTAAAAGAGAAGAAGCACCGTCTTGAGGATGCAATCTCGGCAACTCGCGCTGCTGTTGAAGAAGGAATCGTTATCGGTGGAGGCGCAGCACTTGTGCATGCAGCCGATGCTCTTGAAGGCGATCTTGGATTCACTGACGATAAAGCAGTAGGTGTTCGTTTAGTTCGCAAGGCTTGTGATGAACCACTTCGCTGGATTGCTGAGAACGCGGGACTTGAAGGCTACGTTGTAGTTTCAAAAGTCCGCGCACTTAAGTCTCATGAAGGCTTCAATGCGGCAACTGATGTCTACGGCGATCTTGCAAAAGACGGCGTAATCGATCCAGTTAAAGTAACTCGCTCTGCACTAGCGAATGCAGCATCAATCGCGGCTATGTTTATTACAACTGAAGCAGTTGTTTATGAGCGCCCAGCCGATGAAGAAGCTGATTCAGGTAGCGGACATGGACATTCACATGGTCCGGGTGGTCACAGCCACTAGTTTTACGGGTGGCTAATAAAAACAGCCACTAGTTTTACGGGTGGCTAATAAAAATAGCCACTAGTTTTAGGTTTGGTAAAATAAAAAAGCCCCACCGCATTTATTTGCGGTGGGGCTTTTTTATTCTAATTAATTATGAAGCTTCGTTGATTACTGGAAGATCCTTGCCAAGAATTGCTAGGCGATCATCTTCTGAAAGACCGCCCCAGATTCCGTAAGGCTCTTGCACTGCCAGTGCGTGTGCGCGACAGGCAGAGATTACTGGGCATGATGCGCAGACGGCCTTGGCTGCGTTTTCGCGATTGCGGCGACGAGGGCCACGTTCACCGTCCGGATGGAAAAACATCTCGGCAGGCAGATCTCGGCAGGCGCCCTTGTACTGCCATTCCCAAAGATCTGCTATTGGAAGCGGTAGTCGTGAGATTTCAGCCATTTGGTTCTCCTTGTTGGATGTGTAAGGAGACAGTACAACCGTTTCATAGGTTGTTCAAGTACCTATCGCTTCATAAGTTGTTCGTTTGCTCACACCTTGAGCGTGTTTTCAACTGGTGAAGTGGCTCACTTCACGCCACGATTACCCCATGGACGAACTATTGACGGTGGCAGCGGTAGCCCGTCAAATAGGGGTGGCTCCAGCAACGCTTCGAACGTGGGCTCGGCGCTACGGAATTGGGCCTTCGGCGCATGAGGCCGGGGAGCACCGTAGATACCGACCAGAGGATCTAGCGAAGTTAACTGTGATGCGCCGGTTGATTACCGCGGGAATGTCGCCGGCAGATGCGGCAGAGAAAGCGTTAGTCCATAAAGGTGAAGTTAAAGAAGAGAAAGTATTTAAAGTATTTGAAGTCCGTGAAGATTTAGTTTCAGCACTAGTTAAAGGATCACAAGCACTAGATCGAAATTTTGTAGAAGGTATGTTGCGAAAAGATATTGCTAAGCACGGCGTTATTGATAGTTGGCAAGAAGTCATTGTTCCAGCGCTAGTTATTGTTGGTGATTTATGGGCCCAAACAGGAGTTGGTATTGAAGTAGAGCATTTGCTTTCAGAGACCATCACTGGAGTGCTTCGCGAAAGTAGCGCCAAGTTAAAATCTCCAATTAATTCACGCCCTGTTTTATTAGCATCAGTTGGTGAAGAGTTACATTGTCTGGCACTTCACGCGCTACACGCCTCTTTATCGGAAGCTGGAGTTGAATGTAATTTCATGGGTGCACGGACTCCGCTAGAAGCACTTTCTAATATGGTCACTCGTAGCGCACCGCCAGCAGTCTTTCTCTGGGCCCAACTTTCAATCAATGGAGATCCAAAATTCTTCCGTGATATTCCTGCAATCCGACCCGCCCCGCGTATCGTTTTAGGAGGCCCGGGCTGGGATCGCGATCAATGCTCTGATGTCACCTTTGCTGATGATTTAGCGCTCGCCTGCAATCAGATCAGGCAGGCAATCGGAGCCTAAATCTCAAGTTAGACTAGGGCGCTCAAGGATAGTTCGGAGGGCTCATGAGCAGCGATAACGAAAAAATCGCAATGCTCGGGCTCACATATGATGACGTCCTACTTTTGCCGGATGCCTCTGAGGTAGTTCCCAGCGAAGTAAATACCGCAACTTGGTTAACCCGAAACATTTCTATTGCCGTCCCAGTCATTTCTTCAGCGATGGATACCGTAACCGAATCAACGATGGCTATTGCGATGGCCAAGGCTGGCGGCATCGGAATCATTCACCGTAACCTGCCGATTGATGAACAAGTAACCCATGCCAAGTTAGTGAAAAATGTCGGTTTAGCAGGCGCTGCTGTCGGAGTTGGTGAAGATGGTTTCGCTCGCGCACAAGCGCTGATTGAAGCAGGCGTTGATGTGGTTGTAGTCGATACCGCCCACGGTCATCATCGCGCAGTGCTTGATGCGATTGAAAGAATTAAAAAGTTTTCAGCCAATATTCAAATTATTGGTGGCAATGTTGCAACACGTGCTGGCGCCCAAGCGTTAATTAATGCTGGAGCCGATGCGGTAAAAGTTGGTGTTGGTCCGGGATCGATTTGCACAACACGTGTTGTTGCAGGTGTTGGAGTTCCACAGATCACCGCAATCATGGAAGCAGCGAAGGCCTGTAATAAAGCTGGCATTCCATTAATTGCAGACGGTGGTCTGCAATATTCAGGTGACATTGTTAAAGCAATTGTGGCGGGTGCAAATTCAGTAATGCTTGGATCGCTATTAGCTGGTTGCGAAGAATCACCGGGACAACTTGTTGAAATTGATGGCCGTAAATACAAGGCCTATCGCGGAATGGGTTCACTTGGTGCGATGCAATCGCGCGGTGAACAAAAGTCGTATTCCAAAGATCGTTATATGCAAGACGATGTTTTATCTGAAGACAAACTTGTACCTGAGGGCATTGAAGGCAAAGTTGCATATCGCGGCCCAGTTGCTGAAGTTGTACATCAACTAGTTGGTGGACTGCGCAGCGGTATGGGATATGCCGGAGCACCAGATATTGAAACTTTGCGTCGCGAAGGCCGTTTAATTCAAATTACTGCCGCAGGTTTACAAGAGAGTCATCCGCATGATGTTTTACACGTTGCAGATGCACCTAATTACAGTCGGAAGAGTTAGGAAGGACACCGCATGGATATCGAAATAGCACCAGGGAAACGTGCCCGCCAAGGTTTTTCATTTGATGACATTGCAATCGTTCCCAGCCGTCGCACACGTAACCCCGAAGATGTTTCAACCGCTTGGCAGATTGATGCTTATAAATTTGATGTTCCAATGTTGGCAGCGCCTATGGATTCAGTGGTTTCGCCGGAGACTGCAATTGCAATCGGCAAACTAGGCGGGCTGGGAGTACTTAACCTAGAAGGACTCTGGACTCGTTATGACGATCCTCGTATTCCACTGGGTGAAATCGCATCGATGCCAGATAAACACGCAACTCGTCGCATGCAAGAAATTTATAGCGCACCGATTCGTCCAGAACTTATTAAAGAGCGCATCAAAACTATTCGCGATTCAGGTGTCACTGTTGCCGCATCACTTTCACCACAGCGCACCGCTGAATTACATAAAGCCGTAATCGATGCAGGTGTAGATATCTTTGTAATTCGTGGGACAACAGTTTCAGCCGAACATGTAGGAAATGATGATTCAGCACTTAATTTAAAGAAGTTTATTTATGAATTAGATGTTCCAGTAATTGTTGGTGGCGTTGCAACTGCCACAGGTGCGCTGCACTTGATGCGCGCAGGTGCCGCTGGTGTCCTCGTCGGCTTCGGTGGTGGGGCAGCACATACAACTCGTAAAGTTCTAGGAATTGAAGTTCCAATGGCCTCTGCGGTTGCCGAAGTTGCATCTGCACGTCGCGAATATCTTGATGAATCAGGTGGACGTTATGTTCATGTGATTGCTGATGGTTCGGTTGGTCGTTCCGGTGATATCGCTAAAGCAATTGCCTGTGGAGCCGATGCGGTAATGATGGGTTCACCACTTGCTAAAGCCAGTGAGGCACCAGGACTTGGTTGGCACTGGGGATCAGAGGCACATCATCAAGAACTTCCACGTGGCGAACGCGTAAACGTTGGCACCGTCGGAACCCTTGAAGAAATTTTGCTTGGTCCATCACACACTGCCGATGGTTCAATGAATTTATTTGGCGCACTACGTCGGGCTATGGCTACATCTGGTTACTCAGATATCAAGGCTTTCCAGCGCGTAGAAGTAATTATTCACGGGGCATAAATGTCGAATTCAGAAAATGGCGTACTAGTCGTAGATTTTGGTGCGCAATACGCCCAGCTAATCGCGCGCCGAGTACGTGAAGCCAATGTTTACTCCGAGATAGTCCCATCAACAATTACTGCGGCGCAAGTAAGTGCGAAATCACCATCTGCAATTGTTTTATCAGGTGGGCCTTCCAGCGTATATGCCGAGAATGCGCCAAAGTTTGATGCCGCTATTCTGCAGCTTGGAGTTCCTGTATTCGGAATTTGTTACGGATTTCAAGTAATGGCCGCTGCTCTTGGCGGAGTTGTTAGCCAAACTGGTAAATCAGAATTCGGTCGCACCGAAATAAAAGTTGAGACAAGTACCAAGATTTTTAAATCACTTCCAGCAGCACAAAGCGTATGGATGTCACATGGCGATGCCGTGACAACTGCGCCGGCAGGTTTCACAATTTGTGCGGTCACTTCAGATACACCGATAGCCGCATTTGAAGACGCCAGCGGAAAGCTAGCAGGTGTGCAATTTCATCCTGAGGTTCTGCACTCTGAACATGGTCAAGAGATATTAAAAAATTGGTTGGTAAATATTGCGGGCTGCACACCTAATTGGACTTCCGGAAATATCGCCGAAAATGAAGTTGCTAAAGCAAAGGCCTTAATTGGAGATAAGCGGGTTATCTGCGGATTATCTGGTGGTGTTGATTCGGCGGTTGCAGCGGCGATCGTGCAGCGCGCAGTTGGATCACAACTAACTTGTGTCTTTGTTGATCATGGACTTTTGCGTAGTGGTGAATCTGAACAAGTGCAGCGTGATTTTGTTGCAGCCACGGGTATTGAATTAGTAGTGGTTGATGCCCGTGAAACTTTCCTGAAAGAGTTAGACGGGGTTACTGATCCAGAAACAAAGCGAAAAATTATTGGCCGTGAATTTATTCGTTCTTTTGAAAAGGCTGCGTGCGATATTGCCGCTGGGGGAGAAGTGGAATTCTTAGTTCAAGGCACGCTTTATCCAGATGTAGTTGAATCTGGTGGGGGGACTGGAACTGCAAATATTAAGTCACATCACAATGTGGGTGGACTTCCAGAAGATCTTAAGTTCACTCTTGTCGAACCTCTGCGCACTTTATTTAAAGATGAAGTTCGCCAAGTTGGTTTAGAACTTGGTCTACCTGAAGAAATAATCTGGCGCCAACCTTTTCCTGGCCCTGGACTTGGTATTCGAATCATTGGAGCCGTTACCCAAGATCGCTTAGACATATTGCGTCATGCCGATCTAATCGCGCGCGAAGAGTTACAGGCCGCTGGGTTAGATCGCCAGATTTGGCAATGCCCAGTGGTCTTACTGGCTGACGTTCGTAGCGTCGGCGTGCAAGGCGATGGTCGAACATATGGTCACCCGATAGTTTTGCGTCCGGTATCAAGTGAGGATGCGATGACTGCAGATTGGTCCCGGGTTCCATATGAAACCTTAGAGAAGATTTCCACCAGAATTACAAATGAAGTTCGTGAAGTAAATCGGGTAGTTTTGGATGTAACAAGTAAGCCGCCAGGCACGATTGAATGGGAATAAGAATGAAAAAACTCACTGTCATTATTTCATTAGCGATTGCTGCAACTTCATTTACCTATATCCCAGCGACTGCGGCAGAACGGCCAACATCAGTAGCGGGATGCAAGAAGCCAACCTCTCAGGCTCATCAACCAGCATCGCTGAAACAACCGACCGCCCCCGATAAGACGTTAGCAAAAACAATGGTCTTTAATACAAATTGTGGCGTCATTAGCATTTCTTTAAATAGCGCAGCGCCACAGACAGTTACAAATATGAGCACGTTAGCGCGTGCTAAATATTTTGATGGATCCTTCTGTCATCGACTAACTACTGAAGGTATTTTTGTTCTGCAATGCGGAGATCCATCAGCACAGGGCAATGGTTCACCTGGCACTTGGAAGGGATATAAAGAAGAGAATCTTCCAAAAGATACCGCAAATAATTATCCAGTTGGCACAGTTGCGATGGCGAACGCTGGTCCCGGCACAAACGGCAGCCAATTTTTCTTGGTTTATAAAAACACTACGTTGCCACCTAATTACACAATCTGGGGCAAAATTACTGCAGGACTGCCTTTAATGCTGCGCATGCAAAAAGTTGGTGCATATAAAGTAGATCAAGCATCTGGAAAAGGTTATTACACCGGAGATGGACTTCCGCTGCAACCGTTAGAGATTAAGTCTGTAATAGTTCGTTAATTTGTATTAACAATTTTAAACGCTTCAGCGATATGACCTTCAGGAAACCCAGCGACCCCAGCATTACGTTGTCCCCACTCACGAACCATATTTTCGAGTTCGTTATTGTGTCCAGTTTGAGATGCGTGCGCATGTAAAGCTTTCATCTTTAAATGGAAAGTGTCGGTGATGTCAACAAAGTGATCAGGATGAGCAAATCCTTGCATCCATACTTCTTTAACACGATGCGGTTGTAAACCTTCATCATCTAATAAATCTGTAAAGGCAAATGGGTTTCGCGCATCTGGATAGACCGCTTGAATAGCTGCTTCACCTGCAGCTAAATGATCAGGGTGGCTAGCGCCAATTCGATCCCAATTACGTTCTGGTGATTGGCAGAGCATGCGATCTGGTTTACTGATGCGAATACGGCGTACAATATCTTTACGGAGTGCAAGTGTTGCTTCTAAGTGGCCATCAACATAATTTAAGAATGTTATATCTGTAACTCCAACTGCAGCGCCAGCTTCTCGCTGTTCGCGCTGTCGGATTGCGGGCATTTCTTCTTTAGTAAATCCTGATTCTTCGCCACCTTGATCACCATTGGTGCAAAAGACGTAGGCAACTTCGATTCCAGCAGCCACCCACTGCGCGATAGTTCCGGAAGCACCAAAGTCAGAGTCATCTGGGTGGGCATTGATTACAAGTACGCGTTTGATCTCTGAATCATCTAAAGGCTCCATGATGGACAAGCCTAATAGACTCCGCGCCATGGTCGAAACAGAGCAATTGCTAGCGGGTCTAAATCCGCAGCAACAGAAGGCTGTTATCCATCAGGGAGCACCACTATTAGTAGTCGCAGGAGCCGGTTCAGGTAAAACCCGCGTGCTTACTCGACGTATCGCTTACTTAATGGCAGAACGTGAAGTGCGCCCATATGAAATTTTGGCGATCACATTCACCAATAAAGCTGCAGGTGAAATGAAAGAGCGCGTAACAGAGCTAGTCGGCCCAATTGCGAAATCTATGTGGGTCTCAACTTTTCACTCGGCGTGTGTTCGATTGCTGCGCCAAGAAATTGAACGACTTGGGTACAGCAGCACATTTAGTATTTATGACTCGGCTGATTCGCAGAAATTAATTTCGCGCGTTATGGAAACTCTCAATCTAGATGCCAAGCGATACCCACCACGTCAATTCCAAAGTCTGATTTCTAACGCTAAAAATGAGCTTCAAACTCCTTATCAATATCTTTCTGCGACCAAAAATCAATTTGAAACAATTGTTGCTGATGTTTATACCCTTTATGAGAAGCGCTTAAAGCAAGCGAACGCCCTGGACTTTGATGATTTGATAATGAAAACAGTACAAGTCTTGCAACAATTTCCTGAGACCAAATCTCGATTTCGATCTCGATTTCGACATATCTTGGTTGATGAATATCAGGATACAAACCATGCGCAATATGTTTTGGTTAATGAATTAACTGGACGTGAGGGAGATGGCTTTCCTGTGGCCGAGCTCTGCGTGGTTGGCGATGCGGATCAATCTATTTATGGCTTCCGTGGCGCGACAATCCGAAATATTTTGCAATTTGAAGTCGATTATCCAAATGCCGCCACCGTACTTCTTGAACAGAATTACCGTTCAACACAAAATATTCTCAATGCTGCAAACGCAGTTATCACTCAGAACGCGTCGCGTAAAGAAAAGAATTTATGGTCTGAGGCTGGATCTGGTGCTCCACTGGTTGGTTACGTTGCTGAATCTGAATATGACGAGGCAGAATTTATTAAGTCTGAGATTCGTTCTTTGCAAGATATGGGGCAATCCAATCCGGGAGATACCGCGGTTTTCTACCGCACAAATGCGCAATCACGTATTTTTGAAGAAATATTTATGCGGGCAGCAATTCCGTACAAAGTTGTTGGTGGGCTTCGTTTCTATGAGCGTAAAGAAGTTAAAGATTTACTGGCTTATCTGCGAGTGCTGGCGAATCCTGATGATGAAGTCTCGCTGCGCCGTGTAATCAATTTTCCAAAACGAGGAATTGGTGATCGCGCACTTGAAGAAGTTGAGATTTTTGCACAAAGCCAAGATATATCTTTCTGGCATGCGCTCTTGCGCGTTACCGAAGCAACTGGCGTTCCGAATAAAGCTTCACAATCAATTGGAACTTTCACCTCAATGCTAACGGCGCTTGCCGTTCTGGTGGAGGCAAAAACAAAACCATCTGTAATCATCGAAGCAGTACTTGAACAATCAGGGCTTCTTACCGAACTTGAAGCAAGCACTGATCCACAAGATGAAGTCCGAGTTGAGAACTTAAAAGAACTTGTATCGGCCTCTATGGAATATGAAGAGCGACCGCTAGAGGAGCTTGGCGAAGATGAGGAAATATCACTCTCTGGATTCTTAGAAAAAGTTTCACTGGTTGCTGATGCGGATGAGATTCCAGATGGTGAGGACCATGGTGGAGTCGTAACGCTTATGACTCTGCACACCGCTAAAGGGTTGGAATTTCCAACTGTATTTTTGACTGGAATGGAAGATGGAATATTTCCACACGCGAGAACACTAGATGACCCTAAGGAAATTGAAGAGGAGCGACGTTTGGCTTATGTTGGATTAACTCGCGCTCAAAAGCGGCTTTACATTTCGCGCGCTGAGTACCGACTTACTTTTGGAACCCCTAAATACAATCCTGGCTCACGCTTCTTAGATGAAATCCCTGCAGATTTAATTGAGTGGAAAAATGAAACCCGCACAAGTTCATCTTCTGGAAATTCAGGGCTACGACGTCGCACGCAAACTGCGCCGCCTCCTCGCGCCACTGGAAAAACTTCAGTAGCCATGGTCCTTGAAGTTGGCCAACGGGTATCACACGACACATTTGGTCTAGGTACCGTGGTTTCGCTTTCGGGTGAAGGTGATAAAACTGAGGCGACAATTAACTTTGGTGGATTTGGCGAGAAGCGTTTGCTTCTGAGATATGCGCCCGTAACTCCGCTCTAGACTACTGCTATGGATCTATTTGAATATCAAGCCCGTGACCTTTTCGAAAAACATGGAGTTCCGGTTTTAGCCGGCGCAGTTGCTACAACTCCTGAAGAAGCATTTGCAGCGGCTTCAAAAATGGGTGGAAAAGTTGCTGTTAAGGCGCAGGTAAAAGTTGGTGGCCGCGGAAAAGCTGGCGGTGTAAAGCTAGCGGTCGACGCCGAAGATGCGAGAGAAAAGTCTCGTGCAATTCTAGGAATGGATATTAAGGGTCACACCGTTCATAAAGTAATGATCGCTCAAGCCGCACCGATTGTTGATGAGTATTACATTTCAATTTTGCTCGATCGCTCTAACCGTACTTTCTTAGTAATGGCATCAGTTGCTGGTGGAATAGATATTGAAGAAGTTGCCCACACTGCACCAGAAAAATTAGCTAAAGTTCCAGTAACTGCTGTGAGTGGCATATCTGCTGCGAAAGCAAAAGAAATTGTAGAGGCTGCACAGTTTCCAATTGATATTGCAGATCAAGTTGTTGAGGTGCTGGTAAAGCTTTGGGAGACTTTCCAATCAGAAGATGCAACTTTGGTTGAGATTAATCCATTAGTAAAAACCGAAGATGGAAAAATTATCGCACTTGATGGAAAAGTTACTCTTGATGAGAACGCTGACTTTCGTCAGCCTGACCACGAAGCGCTAGTCGATCATGATTCAGCTAATGCTCTTGAAGCGGCAGCAAAGGAAAAAGGTTTGAATTACGTAAAACTTGAAAATGGCCAAGTTGGCATTATCGGTAACGGTGCTGGTTTAGTGATGTCTACTCTCGATGTAGTTGCATACGCTGGAGAAAAATTTGGAGGAATGCGCCCTGCTAATTTCCTTGATATAGGTGGTGGTGCATCGGCTCAAGTTATGGCTGATGGCCTTTCAATCATTTTGGGCGACCCAGATGTGAAAAGTGTTTTCGTAAATGTCTTTGGTGGAATTACTGCATGTGATGCAGTTGCTAACGGAATCGTGCAAGCGCTCAAACTCCTTGGCGCAAAAGCAACGAAACCAATTGTGGTTCGCCTAGATGGCAATAACGTTCTCGAAGGTCGCGCAATTTTGAAGGCAGCAAACCATCCATTGGTGGAACAGGCTGAAACTATGGATGGAGCAGCTTCTCGCGCTGCAGAATTGGCGGCAAAGTAATGTCTATCTTTATTAATTCAGCAAGCAAAGTAATTGTGCAAGGAATGACTGGTTCTGAAGGAACCAAACACACTCGTCGCATGTTGGCATCAGGTACCAAGGTTGTCGGTGGAGTAACTCCGGGCAAGGGTAGCCAAGTTGTTGATATTGATGGCAACCAACTTCCAGTTTTCAATACTGTTGCTGAAGCAATCAGTGCAACTGGTGCCAATGTTTCAGTTGTTTTTGTTCCACCAAAGTTTGCAAAAGCTGCCGTAATTGATGCAATTGATGCCAAGATGCCGTTAGTTGTTGTTATCACTGAGGGAATTCCAGTACACGATTCTGCTTACTTCTATGCCTACTCTCTGGAAAAGGGAACCACTCAAATTATTGGGCCAAACTGTCCGGGATTAATTAGCCCTGAACAATCAAACGTGGGAATTATTCCTGCAGATATCACCAAGCGTGGGCCAATTGGTTTAGTTTCAAAATCTGGAACCCTGACTTATCAAATGATGTATGAACTTCGCGATATTGGTTTTTCTACCGCGGTTGGTATTGGTGGAGATCCAGTTATTGGCACAACTCATATTGATTGCTTACGTGCTTTTCAAGATGATCCTGAAACAACAGCGATAGTCATGATCGGTGAAATTGGTGGCGATGCTGAAGAACGTGCTGCTGCATTTATTTCAGAGTATGTAACAAAGCCAGTAGTTGGTTACGTAGCTGGATTTACAGCTCCCGAAGGTAAAACTATGGGCCATGCTGGTGCAATTGTTTCTGGATCTTCAGGAACGGCCCAAGCAAAGAAAGATGCACTTGAAGCAGCCGGCGTTAAAGTCGGTCAAACTCCTAGCGAAACAGCGCTCTTAATGCGCGCCATTCTCGGCCGGTAGTAATCAATGTTGCAACGTGTCCTAGCGGTCTCGTTTGCACAAGTTTTGCGTAGCGTTTTTGTCTTTCTTCTTCCACTGGCATTTATTGCATTGATAGCGTGGGCGACTGCTGGAAGTGCAACCGGAAATACTTCTGATCCAATGCGTGCTGCGCTCTGGCTCTGGCTCGGTGCTCACCACATCCCATTTTTTATCGAAGGAACTACATCCGGCTATCTCTCCTACCTTCCTATTGGCGCAATTATCGCTCCGTTTTTTGCTGTTCGATATGGCTTTAACCGAGCGCTAAGTAAGCTGCATGGAGATTTTCATAAGATAAATAGCGTACGTTCAATTTTCGCTTCCCAGTACGCGATTCTGGCAACGATTCTCGCACTTGTCAGCCGATCTGAAAGCGTGCAAGTGCAGTGGTACTTGACTCCCATATTTACTTTTGCCATCGCATTCCTTGCTGCATTAACGGCAGGGTCAAGTTTTAGAATTTCACAAGCTGCGCTGTTGGCATCTCGTGTATTAGCAATTTTATTGGGTTTCTCTTTTATAGCCCTCTCGATTCTTATTTTCATTAATTTAGAAACATTTAAAAATATAACAATCGTTCTTCAGCCTGGAATCTTTGGTGGCCTTCTGCTCTTTGCTTTGAACGCTTTCTATCTTCCAAATGCGGCTCTGGCAATCCTTGGATATTTCTCGGGAACCGGATTTGCGGTTGGTGCCGACACTTTAGTCTCACCACTTTTCTATCGCCTCGGTGAATTACCTGCACTTCCACTACTTGCAATATTGCCAACAACTTCTTCGCGCTGGGCGCTACTCGGAGTTGCGATAGTGGTCGTAACTGGTGCGCTATTAGCTACTTGGGCGCTGAGTTTAAACTCTCATTCAATAATTCAGCCACTATTTTTACTTATAACCTCAATCGCTGTACTTGGATACTTAGCAAGTGGATCATTAATTACTTCTGCCATGGGCGCAGTTGGCGTTTCTATTTGGAAGTTGGCACTCTCGTTATCAATCGAAATACTTGTTGGAGTTGGATTAGTTGTTGTTTTGCCACAGTTGGCTCTGCGGATTCGCCGTTGAAATGGCAACTCCAAAAATAGTTATTTTGGCATCTGGCGCCGGCTCACTTGCCCAAGCAATTATTGAGGCAGTTGAAACTAGAAATTTAGATGCACAAATTATTTCAGTAATTAGTGATCGTGCTGGCGCTCAAGTTTTAGATCGTGCGGCGCAGGCAGGTATTGCCACGCGAGTAATTCCAATGCAATCTGATCGCTTAGAGTGGAACCGGCAATTGATTTCGGCACTAGAGGAAATAGCACCTGATCTAGTGGTCAGTGCTGGGTTTATGCGAGTTATCTCAGCAGACTGTGTCTCTAAATTTAAGATCGTTAATAGCCATCCTGCTCTTCTGCCTTTATTTCCGGGCGCCCACGCTGTGCGCGATGCTCTGGCAGCAAAAGTACGCGAGACTGGCACCACGATTCATTGGGTGGATAGTGGAGTCGATACTGGTGAAATATTGGCGCAAGAGAAAGTCGAAATCACCGAACTTGATACAGAAGAGTCATTGCACGAGCGTATTAAGATTGTCGAACGACGTCTCTATGTCGCGACGTTACAAACCATTTTAAGTAATTTGATGAGGAAATAATGAGTGATCTTAAAGCGATAAGACGAGCACTTGTTAGCGTCTATGATAAAAATCGGTTACTTGAATTAGGGCAGGCGCTATCGGATGCCAAAATTGAAATTCTTTCAACTGGATCAACTGCGAAAACTTTGGCACAGGCAGGAATCGCAGTAACTGAAGTAAGTGCTTACACCGAATTTCCAGAAATTATGGGCGGTCGAGTTAAGACGCTACACCCCAGAATCCACTCGGGAATATTGGCTGATCAAGATAACCCTGAGCATCTGGCAGCGATTTCAGAATTAGGAATAGCGCCGTTTGATTTGGTCATAATCAATCTCTACCCATTTGCCGAAACAATCGCATCTGGTGCGGATTTTGCTGAATGTATTGAGCAAGTTGATATTGGTGGTCCATCGATGTTACGTGGTGCGGCAAAAAATCATGGTTCAGTTGCGGTTGTTTCTAGCGTTTCCCAGTACGACCAAATAATCACAGCAATAAAAGCTGGCGGAACAACGTTGGAGGAGCGCCGTAATTTTGCGCTACAAGTATTTCGCACCACAGCTGAATATGACTTAACGATTGCGAGTTGGCTGGGTAGCCAAAATAATTCTGAATTACCAGAGTGGTTTGGCTTAATCTGGAACCGCGAAAGCTCTTTACGTTACGGTGAAAATCCGCATCAAAGTGCGGCTATTTATTCAGGTGGCGCAGCAGGAATTGTCAATGCGATTCAAAGTCACGGCAAAGAAATGTCGTTTAATAATTACACTGATGCTGACGCAGCTTGGCGTGCAGCCTTAGATCATGAGCAGCCATGTGTTGCAATTATTAAGCATGCAAATCCTTGCGGTATTGCAGTTAGTTCAGATATTGCAAGCGCGTATTTGGCAGCACATGCCTGTGATCCAGTTTCAGCCTTTGGGGGAGTGGTCGCTGCAAACCGCACGATTACTGCCGCAATGGCCGAGCCGCTCTCACAAATCTTCACCGAGGTTGTTATCGCTCCAAGTTATGAACCAGCAGCGCTAGAAATTTTGTCACGTAAACCCTCAATAAGAATTTTAACTTGTGCCAACACTGAGATTTCAAAGTTAGAGATGCGACCAGTTTCGGGTGGAATCTTGCTACAAGAAACGGACAAAATCAATGCAGCGGGGGATTCGCCTACGAATTGGAAACAAGTTACTGGTGAAAAAATTTCAGTTGAGATGCTCGCTGATTTGGAATTTGCTTGGCGCTGCGTGCGCGCAGTAAAAAGTAATGCAATTTTATTAGCACATGATGGCGCAGCGATTGGAATCGGTATGGGTCAGGTAAATCGAGTTGATTCGGCGCGCTTGGCAGTTTCGCGCGCTGGAGATCGCGTTAGTGGAAGCGTTGCAGCGAGTGATGCATTCTTTCCTTTTGCTGATGGATTACAAATTTTAATTGATGCAGGAGTCAGAGCAGTTGTTCAGCCGGGTGGCAGCGTCCGCGATGAAGAGGTAATAGCAGCAGCTAGCTCTGCGGGGATAGCAATGTTTTTCACTGGAACTCGACATTTCTCGCACGCCTAAATTCCCTACAAATTCAAAACCCTAATAAGATCAGCGCCATGACTGCAACAATCATTGATGGCAAAACGCTGGCCGGCGCAGTCAAAGCAGATCTCGCACTACGTGTAAGTAAATTAAAGTCTGCAAATATTTATCCAGGACTTGGCACAGTACTTGTGGGAGATGATCCAGGTTCGCATTCTTATGTTGCGGGTAAGCATCGTGATTGTCACCAAGTGGGAATTAATTCAATTCGAGTTGATTTAAGTGCAAACGCTTCCGAAGCTGATGTACTAGCGGCGATTAAAGATTTAAATAATTCTCCTGAATGCACTGGCTATATTGTTCAGCTCCCACTTCCAAATGGAATTAATACGCAGAAGATTCTAGAAGCGATTGATCCTGCAAAAGATGCTGATGGACTACATCCACTAAATCTTGGACAGCTGGTATCTGGAAATACCGCCCCACTACCTTGCACTCCGCGTGCAATTGTGGCTCTGATAAACCATTACAAAATCCTGTTAGCTGGTGCCGATGTTGTAGTAATCGGTAGAGGAATCACTGTCGGACGACCTCTTGGCTTATTGCTAACTCGTAAGCAAGAAAATGCCACCGTAACTTTGACTCACACTGGAACTAAGGATTTGCTGGCGCACACAAAGCGCGCCGACATTGTCATTGCCGCCATTGGAAGTGCACATTTCCTTAAAGCTGAGGCCATTAAAGCTGGGGCGGTAGTTCTTGATGTTGGCATATCGCGTACTTCAGCTGGCTTAGTTGGCGATGTTGATCCATCAGTTAGAGAAATTGCTTCATTTTTTGCTCCAATGCCGGGTGGAGTTGGCCCGATGACGCGCGCAATGTTGTTGCAGAATGTTGTTGAAGCATGCGAGAAGTAAATAAATTCTGGCAGCGCAGCGCTTATATATTTGTTCTGATTGGTTTTATTGCCGGCATCGCATCTTTCGTTCGTATTGGTTCAATTGCTATCGCTGCCGGAGCCTCGCTAATCGCGATTGCGAACTGGAAAACAGGAAAAGTTGAAAGATATTTAGCCTTAGGGCTGGCACTTGCACTTATGGCCGTGGCGATTTCGCTGCCACGTGGGTTGTAGAATTTCTCTTGACGTCAAGAGAAAGAGTTAATCATGGCTAAGAAAGTTACCGTTGTTGGCGCAGGATTTTATGGTTCGACAACTGCCCTTCGTCTCGCTGAATACAACATTTTCGACACCGTTGTATTAACAGATATTTTGGAAGGTAAATCCGAAGGCTTAGCTCTTGATATGAATCAATCTCGTTCTATTGAAGGATTTGAAACAAAATTAATTGGCGCAACCACAACCGTTGATGGTGCTGGCTATGAAGCCACTGCAAACTCTGATGTTGTTGTAATAACCGCTGGCTTGCCACGTAAGCCAGGTATGAGCCGCATGGATTTAATTGGCGTTAATGCCGGAATAGTTCGTGGGGTTGCTGAAAATATTGCAAAGCATTCACCGAACGCTGTCATCATCGTGGTTTCAAATCCATTAGATGAAATGACCGCCTTGACTCAACTTGCAACTAACTTTCCTAAGAATCGCGTAATGGGCCAGGCTGGAATGCTCGATACTGCACGCTTTACAAATTTTGTCGCCGAAAAACTTGGGGTAGCAGTTGGTTCAGTTAAAACGCTGACTCTTGGTTCGCATGGAGACACCATGGTTCCAGTTCCAAGTCGCTGCACAGTAGATGGAAAAGCACTTTCAGATCTTCTCTCAGCGACTGAAATTGATGAATTAGTAGATCGCACACGTAACGGTGGCGCAGAAGTTGTGGCGCTACTCAAGACTGGTTCTGCTTATTACGCACCATCAGCGGCAGCGGCTCGAATGGCGAAAGCGGTTATTGAAGATTCTGGAACAGTGATGCCAGTTTGTGCTTGGGTCGATGGTGAATACGGAATCTCAGGTGTTTATCTTGGTGTTGAAGCTGAAATTGGTCGCACTGGTGTGAAGAAAGTTGTTGAAACAAAGTTAACGGATTCAGAGTTAAGTGGACTTAAAGAAGCAGCTGAAGCGGTTCGTGCCAAGCAAGCAGATGTGAAGGATCTCTAAAATGAATAAAATCAAAGTAACTGGCACAGTCGTTGAATTAGATGGCGATGAAATGACTCGCATTATTTGGCAGTTCATTAAAGACTCCCTAATTCTTCCTTACTTAGATGTAAATCTTGATTATTACGACCTAGGTATGGAAAATCGTGATGCCACTGATGATCAAGTAACAATTGATTCGGCGCATGCAATTCAAAAGCATGGCGTAGGAATTAAGTGCGCAACGATTACCCCAGATGAGGCACGCGTTGAAGAATTTGGTTTGAAGAAGATGTGGAAGTCTCCAAATGGAACTATTCGCAACATTCTTGGCGGAGTGATTTTCCGTGAACCAATCATTATTTCTAATGTCCCACGATTGGTTCCACATTGGACCAAGCCAACTGTTATTGGTCGCCACGCCTTTGGTGATCAGTACCGTGCAACTGATTTCCGAGTTCCCGGCGCCGGAAAGCTAACTCTCTCATTTGTACCAGAAGATGGTTCTGCGCCAATTACTCACGAAGTTTATGATTTTAAATCTTCAGGTGTTGCGATGGCGATGTACAACCTTGATGACTCAATTCGCGACTTTGCACGCGCATCACTTAACTATGGACTTCTTCGAAAGTTTCCGGTTTATTTATCAACTAAGAACACCATCCTTAAGGCATATGACGGTCGCTTCAAAGATATCTTTGAAGAAATCTTCCAAGCTGAATTTAAAGCGAGTTTTGAAGCTGCTGGTATTTGGTACGAGCATCGCTTAATTGATGACATGGTGGCTATGTCACTTCGTATGGATGGCGGTTATGTCTGGGCCTGTAAGAACTATGATGGCGATGTTCAGTCAGATACTCTCGCTCAAGGTTACGGATCACTCGGTTTGATGACATCTGTCTTAAAAACTCCAGATGGAAAGATTTGCCAATCTGAGGCCGCTCACGGAACCGTGACTCGTCACTACCGTGATCACCAAGCAGGAAAAGCGACTTCCACAAATCCAATCGCCTCAATTTTTGCTTGGACCCAAGGTCTGGCACATCGCGCGATGCTAGATAACAATGCAGAACTCGCTAATTTCTGTACAACTCTAGAACGTGTCTGCATCGAAACTGTTGAATCAGGAAAGATGACCAAAGACTTAGCGCTCTTGATTTCAAAGACTGCTCCATGGCAGACCACTCAAGAATTTCTGAGTGCGATTGATGAAAATCTCAAAGTAGCGACGGCTTAAGTCTTATGGTTCTCCAGCGCGGTGCAATCGCGCTAGTTGGATCTGGTGAATACTTACCACAACTGCAGCAACTTGAAAGTGAGTTGTTGAAATTAGGTATTTCACGGGGAAAAACAAATACATATATTCAAATACCAACTGCAGCAGGTCGAGAAGGTGAAGATCGTTTAGCCTTCTGGCGCGATCGCGGAGCCGACCAAGCAGATCGAATTGGCGCACAAGCTATTTTTATGCCAATTCTTACCCGCGAAGACGCGCATATTCCAAAATATATAGATCAAGTAAAAGATGCAGGGTTGATTTATTTCTCAGGAGGCGATCCTGCGTATTTAGCGGAAACATTTATTGATACTCCCTTATGGAGCGCAATTTGCAGTGCATGGGAGAGCGGAGCATCACTCGCTGGTTGTTCAGCCGGAGCGATGGCATTCGGTGGCAAGATAATTGGAGTACGTAGATCTAGCGTCACCGCTGGATTAAATTTACTTCCAGAAATTGAAGTAATTCCACATTACGATAAATTTTTAGGTTGGCTGCCTGATCGTGTTGCAACTGCAGTTCTGCGAAACGATAGTGGTGCCGCGCTTCTTGGAATTGATGAAAATACCGCCTTAGTTTTAACCGATAAATGGCGTAAATATGGTGAAGGCGATGTTCACCTGCTTCGCGGTAAATTAGAGATTAGCGATGAGCTATTTCCCAATAAGTAAGGCTCAGGTAGTATCGCGCCATGAAATCGCTAAATGAAAAAGGGCTCGAAATTTGGTTTCTCACCGGCAGTCAATCACTTTACGGTGATGACATTCTTGGCCAAGTTGCCGATCAATCAAAACAAGTTGTAGCAACTCTAAATGCCGCAGCCGATATGCCGATCAAAGCTACT